>Ga0182742_1002188_pt1 | contig 22381 bp, 17 predicted proteins | sample eDN5th37CBELigMG_FD_128880 | JGI IMG/M metagenome (GOLD analysis project Ga0182742, IMG submission 128880) | Enriched Miracle-Growth compost microbial communities from Emeryville, California, USA - eDNA 5th pass 37_C BE-Lig MG (version 2)... ... | reverse complement strand
TATCCGTTCAACAAGAGGATTACACGAGATTAAGAAACATTTACAAGCAATTTGGTCTCGGTGTGTCAACAGGAGTGGACCTTCCGAACGAGGCAACAGGGTTCCAAGGAGTACCCGATAACCCAGGATTGCTACTCGACATGGCCATTGGTCAGTACGATACGTATACACCGCTTCAAATGGCACAATACGTCTCAGCGATTGCAAATGGCGGTATGCGTGTGAAGCCTCATCTTGTGGCGAGTGTCCATGAACCTATTAGTGAACAAGGACTAGGGCCAGTCGTTCAGAACATCAAGACGGAAGTGTTAAATCGTGTATTAAACACGGATGAAGATTTGGCTCGTGTTCGTGAAGGGTTTTACCGTGTTGTTAATGGATCTAATGGTACGGCCAAAGGCTCCTTCACGATGGACGTATCAGGGAAAACAGGAACGGCACAAACCTATTATTATGGACCGGACCGTTCGAAGTGGGGACAAGCAACTTATAACCTGACATTTGTTGGTTACTATCCATCTGAGAATCCTAAAGTAGCGTTCTCCGTCGTCGTTCCATGGGCGTCCAATGACAAACACCCAGTGAACAAACACATTGCTAATCGTGTGGTTGAAGCGTTCATTAAATATGAAGAACAACGAGCGATAGAAATCCCTACAGATGTGGAAGGCGAAGAAGCATTGTTAACAGAAGCACAATAAAATGATGAGAAACCTAGATTCGGTTGGATCTAGGTTTTTTGCCTTTGAAAAAATATTGTTTGAATAATCTTACAATGGTGTGTTAGGATAAAATCATACAAAATAACAAACAGCGTTGCGTAATAAGAAACAGACTATTTTTCATAGGGAGGAAAGAGAATGTCTATTTATGTAACAAAGGGGAAATTAAAGATTGCCGCAGAGCTTTATCATTTCATTCAAAAGGAAGCGCTGCCACAAACACAGCTCGATGACGAATTATTTTGGGAAGGGTTGACGGAACTCGTCCATGAGTTGATACCGAAAAATGAAGCCCTTCTAAGAAAAAGAGATAATCTCCAACAGCAAATCAATACATTCCATAAACAACAAGCATCCTTCACACCTGAGTCCTACAAAAACTTCTTAACGGAGATCGGCTATTTAGAACAAGAAGTACCTGATTTTAATGTAACAACAGAAAATGTAGATGAAGAAATTAGCCTTCAAGCAGGTCCTCAGCTTGTTGTTCCAGTTGATAATGCCCGATATGCACTAAATGCGGCCAATGCAAGATGGGGAAGTTTGTATGACGCCCTTTATGGAACGGATGTTATTAGTGAGGAAGGTGGAGCATCAAAAGCAGGAGCTTATAATTCTATCCGTGGGGAAAAAGTAATCTCTTTTGCAAAGCAATTCTTAGATCAAACGGCTCCTCTTCAGGAAGGCTCCCATTCAGACGTAACCAATTATCATATTCAAGAAGGCCAGTTAATCATGACCTTAACAAATGGAACCAAGACGCAGCTAAAGAACCAACAGCAATTCGTCGGATACCAAGGTGGAACAGAAATTCCATCAGCAATCTTGTTGAAAAATAACGACCTCCACTTTGAAATCCAGATTGATCGACAGTCACCCATAGGAGCGTCAGATGTGGCTGGTGTAAAAGATATTGTCATGGAATCGGCCTTAACCACCATTATGGACTGCGAAGATTCCGTTGCCGCAGTAGATGCAGAAGACAAAGTACGTGTGTACCGAAATTGGCTAGGATTAATGAGAGGGGACTTAACCGCCACCTTCCAAAAAGGATCGACTACAATCACACGGAGCCTACAACCTGACCGAGAGTATATGAGTCCAACAGGAAATTCATTCACATTAAAAGGTCGTTCCCTTATGTTTGTTAGAAATGTCGGTCATTTAATGACGACCAACGCCCTATTAGATCAAGCAGGAAATGAAGTGCCAGAAGGGATCATGGATGCCGTCATCACCAGCTTAATTGCGAAGCACTCTCTTTTAGGAAATGGCTCCTACCAAAATTCCTCTAAGGGGTCTATCTATATTGTAAAACCAAAAATGCACGGGTCTGAGGAAGTCGCTTTTGCCAATGAATTATTCAATCGAGTGGAGGACTTAATCGATGTTCCGAGGAACACGATAAAGATTGGGGTAATGGATGAAGAAAGACGTACGAGTCTCAATTTGAAGAATTGCATACATGAAGTAAAGGAACGAATTGTGTTTATCAATACCGGCTTCCTTGACCGTACGGGAGATGAAATTCATACCTCCATGGAAGCTGGACCGATGATACGAAAAAATGAGATGAAAACATCCACCTGGCTTCAAGCCTATGAAAAGTCCAATGTGGCAACAGGACTATCTGCGGGTCTTCAAGGAAAAGCGCAAATTGGAAAAGGAATGTGGGCAATGCCGGACTTGATGGCTGAGATGATGAAACAAAAAATCGGGCATTTGAATGCAGGAGCAAACACGGCGTGGGTGCCGTCACCGACGGCCGCCACTCTGCATGCTCTTCATTATCATCAAGTCCATGTAGGTTCAGTTCAAGATGAGCTGAAGCAAAAACTAGAAAGCTATAAAGATGATATTTTAAGCATTCCAGTGGCAACAGATAGAAGCTGGAGTAAAGAAGAAATTCAAGCAGAGCTAGACAATAATGCACAAGGGATACTAGGATATGTAGTGCGTTGGGTCGAGCATGGGGTCGGCTGTTCTAAAGTGCCAGATATCCATCATATTGGTCTAATGGAAGACCGAGCAACCTTGCGCATTTCAAGTCAACATATGGCGAACTGGCTTCATCATGGAATTTGTACGGAAGAACAAGTATTAGAAACCATGAAGCGGATGGCAAAAGTAGTGGACGAACAAAATGGCGGAGATGGAAATTACCGGCCAATGTCTGAAAGATACGAGGACTCCGTTGCCTTCCAAGCAGCATGTGAGTTAGTGTTTAAAGGATACGACCAGCCGAGCGGGTACACTGAACCCATTTTACATCGTCGAAGAATCGAAGCAAAAAGAAAATTTGCCCATCAAAAATAATCAACCGATCAGGGCGTGAGGTGAAGAAAATGGAAAGAGAAAATATGGTCAAATCGGTGAGTCGCGCCCTTGATATTATTACGCTGGTTTCAATGAAAAAAGAAGGTCTTGGTGTAACAGAAATCGCCAATCAGATGGATATTAATAAAAGTTCCGTCTACCGTATTCTAACGACGTTGGCACAATACGGGTATATTGAGCAAGATGCTGATAGTGGTCGTTACCGGCTGGGTTATACCTTTTTGGATATTAGCTCCAAGCTTCTGGATTCCATTGATATCCGAACAGAAGCAAAGCCATACTTACAAGAGCTAGGAAAGGTGACTGATGAGGTGATCCACTTAGTGGTTTATGATCATGATGAAGTCGTTTATATTGAAAAATTTGAAGGAACAGAAACACTTCGTATGCACTCAAAGGTGGGAAGACGAGCACCTATGCACTGTACAGGAGTAGGGAAAGCCATTTTAGCCTACTTACCGACTAGCACCACTGAGGAGATTATTGAACGAAAAGGCTTACCTGTTCATACAAAATATACCATTACCGATCGTGAAAATTTTTTATCTGAATTAGAAGCAGTTAAACAAAGAGGGTATGCTTTAGATTTGCAGGAGAATGAGGTTGGAATTACGTGTATTGCCGTACCAATCTTTGACCATGCCGGAAACGCGATAGCGGCACTGAGCGTCTCTGGACCAACGATCCGAATGACGGATGAACGTATGGAAGAATTGAAACCACATGTTCTTGAAACAGGATTAAACATTTCAAGACGGTTAGGATATCGATAAAAGATGAGCTTCAGGAAACGTTTGAAATCGAGTAATTAGCAAATAAGCGGAGATTTTCCGGTTAGATGCAAAATGGAGCTCATTTCGGGGTAAATAAGGGGAGATTTTCCGCTAATGCAGTGCAAAATCCCCCCTTTTCGAAAATTTCGAGCCAATAGGCGGAATCTCTCCGTTTATTTAAGCCTTTTTTAAAAAAAATTTTAAGTTAAGCGGAATTTCTCCGCCTATTCATCAGCTCACGTTTGCTATGTCAATTTCTTAGAAACGCGAAAAGACGTATGCCCACTCATACGTCTTTTCCTGTGTCTTTAAATAAGAAAGTAACAGCCCATTAGTTTTCAGTAAGTATTACTCAGCTTTTGCAGCTTCTAAAGAAATAGAAAACTTAACTTTATCCCCAACAAGAACTCCGCCTGTTTCAAGAGCAGCGTTCCAAGTTAACCCGTAATCACTGCGGTTTACTGTACCTTCTGCACTGAAACCAACCTTTTCATTACCCCAAGGATCTTTACCTTGACCTTCGAAAGTGACAACAAAAGTTTCAGACTTTGTTACGCCGTGAAGAGTAAGGTCTCCCGTTACGTTGTACTCATCTTCGTCTTTTCTTTCAATTGAAGTAGATTTGAAAGTCATAGTTGGATAGTTTTCCACATCAAAGAAATCAGTCGAACGAAGGTGGTTGTCACGATCTTCGTTACGAGTATCAATGCTTGCTACATCTACGTTAAACACGATGTTAGCAGTTGTTAAGTCAGTTGGATCTGCATCAATTTCTGCATCGAACTTATGGAATGCACCATTTGTTTTAGCGATCATCATATGTTTGATTGAAAAATCTACGTTGCTGTGTGCTGTGTCAACTGCCCATTTTGCTTTTGTCATTTTAATATACCTCCAATAGTTTTTGTTTCAGTTCATATATCTTGAATTAAATATATTTTATTTCGAAGTAATTATATGATAGGGATCAAACCTTTGTCAATAAATAAATTTTCAAAAAAATAAAAACAGTTTGCGCTACGAACGCAAACTGTTTTTAGTAAAAGTAATATCAATCAAAAGGATCTCCGAACGGCTCCCAATCCGGAGCGGTGGACCCCAAAAGCCAAAGCCTGAGGAGACGAATGCATGAAGTTGACTTTTCTTCAAATATCCCCAATCAAGCTCGAAAATTCTTTTAGTTATCAAGTGGTTCGGTGCCATCTGTCCACGATGAGTATGTCCAGACAACATTAAATCGGCTCCGTGCTCTGCTGCTTGAACGAGTTCTAGTGGTTGATGATCCATAATAAAGATCGGCTTTGTCTCATCTAATCTATCAAGCAGGTTTTCAATGTGTTTACGGTTACGATCGGTCTTATCTTTTCTCCCCACAAGCTGTATACCGCCTTCAAGGACAACGGTCTCGTCCATTAAGATAGGAATTCCAATACGCTGCATTTCTTCTACATACACCGGAATTCCGCCACCATAATATTCATGATTTCCTAACACCCCGTATACACCATATGTAGCAGATAGCTTTTCCATAATGGAACCGAATCCTTTTTGAATAAAAGGCTCGGGGTCATCATCAATAATATCTCCTGGCAACAGAATTAGATCGGGCTGTAGTGAATTCACTTCTTGAACCAATCGATTCGCATGAGTTTTACCGGATAAATGGCCAAAATGCATATCGGATGCCATGACGACCCGGAGAGAGGAAAATGAAGCTTCTTTATCTATTTCAATCTCATGCTCCCGAATCACAGGATTATAGGCGTTGAATGTACCAAGTCCTAAAATACCGATCATCACCAAGAGGACAACGGTACCTACCCAAAAAATTACGCTGTTAGGTGAAAAGCCAGCAAAAATAAATAGCCAACCAATAAAATCAGCAATCGGAAGAAGCAACAAAGTGTATTGAATAATTCCGAACCAATAAGAACCTATATATTTGAGAATTAATAATTTTTTAAAAAATCTCGCTAGAACATAGCTGTAGGATAATAGAAAAATAACAGCAACAACGATTCCGAAAATTTCTATAGAAAAAGTGGACTGTAACCACAGATGTACATTCCAGCTGATATAAAAGGTGAAGACGCTATATAAAATAATCGTTAGGACAAGCCTACTGTACATGGCTGTTTTCAAAGTATTCTACTCCTATTCATGTGTTACAAGGCGCTTACAAAGTGAAGCCTGGATTCCTTGTTTTTGCAGCTTTTCAACAATTTGCGCACTCGTTAATCGTTTGCTTATTATCATCGTTTCACGAACTGCCTGTTTTACTACCTCATTTAGCTTCATCTTTACCCTTCATTTCATATGACTATATGGTCAGTATAAGTATATCTTTTAAATGACTAACTGGTCAAATTATGTGAAAAACGTTCAACCGCTGAACGTTTATTTTCTTGAATAATATTCTGAAATGAGATTTTTATAGTGATCTAGGCTAGGATAACCACTGAAGTTTGATAGCATTCCTTGAATGACAGGAGCTCGCGGCTTTTCTTTTTCAAGTTCCTCTTTTAATACTTGAAAAGTGACGAGTAGTTCGTCTTCTCCTATTTTATCTATCTCTTCTTCCAAGTTTTTTAGTACATTTGATAACGATGGCTGATCAGATGAAAGGAAGAAATGGATGATTTCTTCGACTTTGTCGTTTGTTAAGAAGGGACTATCCTCATAAATATCCTTCACTATACTATCTGTTCTTTTAAGAATAAACTCAGTGACCTGTTTGATATTAAAATCTGGGGAAGAAAATAATAAAACGCCCATATACGATTTAATCATGCCTTCAAGGATGATCGTTATATCCCATGAGTACGGTTCAATATCCGGACCGTAGATATCAATAATGCTGTTGCGATAGTGTTGATGAGAGTCCATTTGCTTCCCTAGTAACAAATGTTTAATGGTTTCATTTCTCGGAATCGCTTGCTCTTTTGTGAGCATAATAAGAAAGTCTCTATGCGTAAGAAAATGTGAATATAATGCCATCTGTTGAGAAATAAACTTTTCTCGAGGACTTTGTGAGCTTGTTATTACTTCTGAGAAAGCTTGCTCGATCATCTCAAAATGGTATTGTAAAATAGCTAATAGTAAGTCATCTTTTGATTTAAAGTGTAAATAAAAGGCTCCTTTAGAAATTCCACTTTCTGTCGCGATTTCTTGGATGGATGTGGTTGAAAATCCTTTACTAGCAAAAAGCCTCATGCTTACTTCGATTATTTGCCTATCTTTTTCGTTCATAAAAATACCCCCGTTAAAACAAGTTACGATATTGATTGTCATTTTTTTATTATAAAATTTGAATCTTTATTTATAGTAGTCCGTATTAACACATTGTGAGTACAAACAAGTTGACGACTGACCGATCAGTCAGTTATATTGTTATAGTGATGACTAATGGGTCATTTATAGGTTTTATTATAACAAATCACTTGAAATTAATCAAAAGGGGAGAGAAATGGTTGAAAAATTTAGTTAATTTCGTCCTGAAAAATAAACTTGCTGTGTGGTTATTAACCATTATTGTAACAGCTGCTGGCATATACTCTGGCACAAAGATGAAGATGGAAAGTATTCCAGATGTGTCGATTCCATATTTGATTGTCATGGACGTGTATCCAGGTGCAACAGCTGAACAAGTAATGGATGAAGTATCGATACCGATGGAGCAAACGATTGAGGGGCTTGAAGATGTTAAGGCGGTCTTTTCAAACTCATCTGCAAACGTAGCTCAATTGCAAATTGAGTACGACTATGGCGTTGATATGGATGAGAAAAAACGTGAACTTGAATCAGCACTAGATAATATCACGTTACCGGAAGCTGCTGAAGAGCCAACAATTATGGCGCTTAGTATGAATATGATGCCTGTGTTGGCTTTATCCATATCCAGCACAGAGGAAGATATTGTTGAATTATCAACAACGGTTGAAGAAACCATCTTACCTGACATAAACAATATTGATGGTGTTGGATCCACAACCATTACAGGTCAACATATCGAAGAAGTGCAATTCACGTATGACCAAGAGAAGATGGAAGCGCTAGGTTTAACGGAAGATACCGTGAAACAAATGGTTCAAGCCAGCGATATGGCGCTATCACTAGGTCTCCAACAGTATGAAGAAGGCGAAGAAGCGGTAGCCATTGATGGAGATATAAAAACGGTTGATGAACTAAAAGAAATGCTCATTCCTGTAACTCCTACGGCAGAAAATCCAACTCCGTTTGTTACATTAGGAGATATCGCTACGATAGAAACAGTTGGAAAAGTACAATCCATTTCCCGTACAAATGGGGAAGAGGCCATTTCTATTCAAATCACAAAAGGCCAACAGGCAAATACAGTTGAAGTAGTTAATCAAATTAAAGACTTAATCGAGGATGAAAAAGAGGCCATTGATGGCTTAGTGATTGATGTAACGTTAGACCAAGGAAAACCGATTGAAGATTCTGTATTCACAATGGTAGAAAAAGCATTATTTGGTGGTTTATTTGCGGTCATCATCATTCTTTTATTCCTGCGTGATATAAAGTCAACACTTATATCCATCGTATCGATTCCCGTGTCTATCTTTATGGCATTCTTGCTATTAAACTGGCTTGATATTACCTTAAACATTATGACCTTAGGTGCCATTACGGTAGCGATTGGTCGTGTCATTGATGACTCGATCGTTGTTGTAGAAAACATCTATAGACGAATGAATTTGGAAAATGAAAAGCTTAGAGGTCGTGCGTTAATTCGTGAAGCAACGATTGAAATGTTTAAACCAATCCTGTCATCTACTCTCGTAACAGTGGCGGTATTCGCTCCACTTATGTTCGTAGGTGGGATGGTTGGCGAACTCTTTAGACCGTTTGCGTTAACGATGGCATTTGCCTTAGGTGCGTCACTAATTGTTGCGATTACGATTGTTCCAGCATTATCACATTTCTTATTCCGAAAAAATTTATACGGAGAAAAGAAAGTTAAACAGCACAACGAGGTTGGAAGATTAGCAACATGGTACAAAGGTGTGCTAGCTAAAGCGTTAAATCATAAGATCATTACCTCTCTAATTGCAGTAGTATTACTTGGAGGATCTCTTGCATTAACTCCAATCATTGGTTTTAGTTTTATGGGTTCTGAAGAAGAGAAAACCATTTACCTAACATACACACCAGCTGCTGGTGAGCTTGAGGCAGAATCGCTAGAAAATATTGAAGAAGTTGAACAAGAACTGATGAAACGTGACGATATAGACATTGTTCAAATTTCTTACAACAATAGTGCGTCTACAGACATGTCGGCTATCATGACGGGTGGGGCAAAAGGTGCGTTAATGTACCTGATTTTTGATCCTAACATGAAAGATTTTCCTGAAGTGAAAAAAGAAGTAGAAGATTATGTATTTAATATTGATCATTCTGGTGAATGGAAATCGCAAAACATGGCGATGGGTAGCATGAGTTCAAATGAAGTCAGCTACACATTGTACAGTGAAGATTTAGAAGACCTAAATAAAGCAGTGAACCAAGTGGAAGAGGCATTAACCGATGTTAAAAACTTGGAAGACGTTACATCTGATATGGAAAATCCATATGTGGAGCATGTGTTAAATGTGGATCAACAGGATGTGTTACAGTACGGTTTGACTACCGCACAAATTGTTGGAGCACTAGCAAATACAGGTTCTGAAGACGTCTTAACAACCGTAGAAAATGACGGTGAAAAAATTGATGTCATTGTTCAACGGGAAGCTAAAACAGACGCAAAATCGATCGATGAATTATTGGAAACTCAAATACCAACAGCATTAGGTACGACCATGCCGTTGTCTGAGCTCGTATCCGTAGAAGAGGGAACAACCTATAATACATTAGCTCGTAGTGAAGGGGAATACTACTCTACCGTTTCTGGGACAGTAACAACAGATGATGTTTCTGAGGCAACCTCTGCAGCAGATAAAAAGATCGATGAACTTGATTTGCCTAAAGGAGTAACACTTGGAGTTTCTGGTGTAGCTGCGGATATGCAAGAAACATTTACGCAACTTGGGGTAGCGATGTTAGCGGCCGTACTGATTGTGTACTTCATCTTAGTTGTCACATTCGGTGAAGGGTTAGCGCCATTTGCGATCCTATTCTCTCTACCATTTGCGGTGATCGGTTCCTTCGTAGGACTATGGATAGCAGGTGAGACGATCTCAGTATCCGTAATGATGGGACTATTGATGTTGATTGGTATCGTTGTTACGAATGCAATTGTACTCGTCGACCGTATTATTCATATGGAACGTGAAGGAATGTCGATCCGTGATGCAATCATTGAAGCGGGAGCTACAAGATTACGTCCAATTCTAATGACAGCCATCGCAACAATTGGTGCTATGGTACCGATGGTATTTGGTGCTGGTGGATCTGGCTTAATCTCAAAAGGATTAGCCATCACGGTAATTGGTGGATTAACATCTTCCACACTTCTCACACTAGTGATTGTACCGATTGTATATGAAGTACTTTCAAAGATGTTGAAGAAAAATCGTAAAGAAATAGAAGAGAACTAAGCATTGTTGAAGCCCTCAATCCTTTGATTGAGGGTTCTTTATTTTAGGGGGGAGGAATATTTAATATTTTTGTTCTTAATCAAGAACAACTAGTGCTATAATAGTAGTAAAGTATGACGTGATAAAAGGAGGTGATCTTCTTGAAGAGCTCTTTAAAATACGGGATCATTGTGATGCTAATCGTTGGTCTTCTTTTCCCATCCTCTGCTTTAGCAACATCAAGTTACTCTTATAGTGATTCATCATCAACAACAAAGTCTTTTTTTAGTTTCCTCTTTTCCTTTTCTAGTTCGAAAGGGAGTAACGATTGGGATGACCACTGGGGAGATGAGGATTGGGATAAGGATTGGGACGATGATGATTGGAAAGATTGGGATGGCTGTCTAAGGGAAAAGAAAGATAGTAGCAAATGTATTGAGTCAAAGGACGTTTGGCATGATTGGTACTGCTGGGAAAAAGGAGACCATGATCATGACCATGATGACCACGATGACAAAGATGATTATGATTGGTATGACAAAGACTGGGATGATGACAAAAAATACTCCTGGGGCGATTGGTCATTTTGGAAATGGTGGTAACACAAAACATCCATCCTGAACAAATGCAGGATGGATGTTCTAATAATTCACTTACTTAACCCTCAAAATAAATTCGGATTTTGCTTTTTCCTCACCATTTATAAGAATAGCTAGACCGTGCAAACCTTCATAATGCTTACGTGTACTCAAATTCTTAAATACATGTTCTCGGGTCAAGTGGGTCGTTCCACTTGGATAGGTCTTCTGTGATAAATGAAAAATCTTTCGGGCTTGTTTTCCATTCGCTTTCATAAAATCAATCCCGTATTCAATCCGAAGATTTTGTGATTCAATGGATTCGTTAATAACGTCAAATGAAAACGTTAATGTCTCACCAAGTGACAGTTGATCACATGAAAGAGTGAAATTTTGAACACCTATATTAGCCGCAGATGTGTATCCAAATAGTTGAAGAGTCTCAACATCCCCTTTTTTCAGTAAACTGCGACTAGCATGCTTTAAAATCCAATCGGTGTGCGGATGTTTTCCTCTCCATTCACGAACGATTTGCTTTAACAGGTTGGGGTGATCTTTTGAAATATCGTTTAAATTATTTGCTACAGATTTCCTTACATATAGGGAAGGGTCTTCCTTTAATGTTTCAAGGATAGGTAAGATGGGAGTGGGATCTTCCTTTAAAGCAGTCAAAACGGGAGCCCAAGGGAGACGCGGACGGCAGCCCTCACTCGCTAATCTTCGTATATGCTCATCCTCGTCTAATGCCCACTGCTGCATTTGAATCATCATTTTTGATTGATCTTTCAAAATAAACGGTCGAACCGCAAACTCAGAACTCGAATATTTAGTGAATTGCTCTAGTGCAAACATTGAGGTTTGCCAATGATCTAGACCGTACACTTCAACAAAATCAGGAAAAAACAAATATTCTACACCCTTGCATTGTGGAGCGATCGTCAGCAATATTTCAATAGAAGAATCATACGGTTGCGGTAAGGACTCTCTTAATGCGAGTGTTATATGGCGAATTCGTTGCTTGAATTCCCGCTGTTCCCATTCGTCATTATAAATAAAGGTTAAAAACTGGTTTTCATCAAAATCCGGATAAGCTGACTTCAATATTTTGATAAATTGGTTAAAAAATGAAGGGCTATATCTATCTTTAATTAACTCTGCCATATAAATCCTCATTTCCATTTTCGTTTCTTACATAATAACAAAAAAACCACCCCACATCAGTGGGATGGCCGAATGTCTAAATTAAGATGCTTTCTGCTCATTCAAAACCGGTTGAACGCGTTCTGCTTTCGGAGCAACATTAAATACAATATTTAATAAAATGGCTGTAATACTACCAGCCACAATTCCATTGTCAGTCAAAATACGAATGCTTGATGGCATTTGAGCAAAAAGGTCAGGAACAGCTGTGACACCAAGACCAATTCCAACCGAACAAGCAATAATTAATAAGTTTTCTTGTGACGCAAAGTTCACTTTGCTTAACATTTTAATACCATACGCGATAACCATTCCGAACATCGCAATCATGGCTCCGCCTAGAACAGATGTAGGAATGATCGTTGTTAAGGCGCCGATTTTAGGAATAAATCCTAATAGAATTAACATAGCACCTGTTGTATAAATCACATTTTTGCTTTTTACTCCCGTGATTTGTAAAAGACCAACGTTTTGAGAATAAGTAGTGTAAGGGAAAGCGTTAAATAATCCTCCAAGAAGAATCGCTAAACCTTCCGCACGATAGCCATTGGCTAGATCCTTTTCCGTAACTTCCTCTTCACAAATATCACTTAAAGCAAAATATACTCCAGTTGACTCAACCAAACTTACCATCGCAACAAGAATCATCGTTAAAATCGCTGTGATTTCGAATGTTGGCATTCCGAAATAGAAAGGAGTGACCATATGGAACCAGCTAGCTTCAGCTACAGCCGAAAAATTAACCATTCCCATAAAGGCAGCAACTACTGTACCTGCTAATAAACCTAAAAGAATCGAAACCGAACGAACAAAACCTGTGAAAAAGCGGTATAAAACAATAATAAAAAGAAGAGTTCCAAAAGCTAAAGAAATGTTCGTCATCGAACCAAAATCAGGGCTTCCTTGACCACCAGCCATGTTGTTAATAGCAACAGGAATTAAGGTAATACCGATAATCGTTACAACTGAACCTGTTACAACAGGTGGGAAAAATCGAACGAGCTTTCCAAAAAACTTTGCAATCAAAACTACGAATAAACCAGAAACTAAGATGGATCCATAGATAGCTGAAATCCCGTATTCTCCACCAATGGCAATCATCGGACCAACAGCTGTAAATGTACAACCAAGAACAACAGGTAACCCGATTCCAAAGAATTTATTTTTCCAGACTTGTAAAAGTGTTGCCACACCGCACATTAAAATATCGATTGAAACTAAGTATGTTAATTGCTCGCCAGTTAATCCAAGTGCTCCCCCAACAATTAGTGGAACAATAACTGCCCCTGCATACATGGCAAGCACATGTTGAATTCCTAAAGAAGTAAGTTTGAACGGATTTGTTTTCATTATACCGATTCCTCCACCTTGTCTTTTACAAATTTGACCTCTCCATTTGAAAGGGACTCTACTCTTGCTAGTGGCTCAACCTTCCAGCCTTGTTCTCTTAATTTATTTCCACCAGCTTGGAACGATTTTTCAATGACGATTCCAATTCCAGCAATCGTTGCTCCTGCCTGTGTAACAAGTTCGATAAGACCTAAGGCGGCTTCCCCATTTGCTAAAAAGTCATCAATGATAAGAACGTGATCTCCTTTTTCAATAAACTTGTTAGAAATAGAGATTTCGTTCGACTCTTGTTTCGTGTATGAATAAACAGTGGCCGTTAGTAGATCATCTGTTAATGTAAGAGACTTACGCTTTCTAGCAAAAATAACAGGGATGCCAAGCTTTAATCCTGTCATCACCGAAGGAGCAATTCCTGAAGACTCGAGTGTGAGAATCTTTGTAATACCTTCATTTGTAAAAAGCCTTGCGAATTCCTCACCAATTTCTAGCATGAGCTGAGGATCTATTTGGTGGTTTAAAAACGAATCAACCTTTAAAACAGACTCCGAGAGTACTTTTCCCTCTTGTAAAATCTTATCCTGTAATAACTTCATATGTCCTCCCTAAGAAAGAAAAATAAAAAAGCCTAACTTCATTGCATTCACATCAAATTGAGTGAAGCAATGACCTTAGGCTTTAAAGGCGTGGTTTGCATAGATAAAACAAATATCATAGCAATTCCCATTGCTCACTCATAGTCGAATCATTTACGGTGATTCGGTAGAAACTTGCGAGCCATATTCTCGCTATTATATGAGTGAATCCTATGAAGTTAGTTATTATTATATCACCATTATATTGTAGTTCAATAGAAAAATCACGATTAATTCCGAAAATTTATGGTAAAAAGATGCATTAATATTCGTGTTAAGGGTTTCAATAGTCAGATAAATACGAAAAAATAGCAAACTGCCCATAAAATACGAACAAAGAGGTGCCCGTTTCGGACACCTCAAGTCTATTATTTGGTAACAGTAACAGTTTCTACCTCTAACTCAACTGGTTGCTGTTTATGTTTACTATAGAAAATTCCTGTGGTGAGCAACGAAATGGCTCCGAAAATAAGCACCATGATTTGTAGTCCGACCACATCTAATAAAAAACCGGTACCCAGGAGTACGACCTGAAACATGATTCGATCAAGCATATTTCTGAATGAGAAGAAGCGGCCATGGAAGCTCTTTGGAACCTTTGTTTGAAAAAGCGTAGAAACCGTTGGGTAAAAGCAGCCAACCGCAAAACCAACTATGGCAAAAGAAAGAATGGCAAGTGCCTTGTTCTCAACAAAATATAGTGATATTTGACCCAAACCGATCACTGTTGAAAAAACAAAAATAATGGTAAAAGGAGACCATTTATCATTGAGCCTTTTAATCACAAACGTTCCTAACATAAAGGCGATTCCTTCTGCTGTATATATCAAGCCTTTAATCGAAGAATCATCATGAATTTCACTAATATTGATCACCATCAAATTAAACCCACTTAGAAACAACAAGGGAACAAGTGCCATAATAAGGGTCATAAAGACGACGGGCATTCCTTTGATAACAGGGAGAACGTCTTTAAATCCACTAGATCCGTTCTTGTTCAGTGCGGAGTTGGACAACTCTGGCTCTTCCATTTTTAAAAAGAAGGTGAAAACGAGTAAAATGCCGTAAGCAACAAAGGATGCAACATACAACATGGATAAAGGCATAACGACAAGCATGGCACCCGCCAAAGCCGTACCTAGTACACGTGAAATGGTCGACACATTCATATGTACTCCATTTAGTTGGAGAAGTTGATTTTCTTGAACGATTAAAGGGATAGCTGACTGTAGTGCTGGAAAATAAAAAGCAGCGGAAAGCTGAATGCCAATCATAAATACGACCATCCACCAGACGGAGCCGGTATAAAGCGCAAGAAACATAAAGATGACACTGAACATACGGGCAATACCCGAATAAATCATGATTGTTTTTTTACTATACTGATCGGTCATTCGCCCAGCAAGTGGACCAACAAGAATTCCTGCTAATAAGCCAGTAGCGAGGATAAGAGACTTAAGAAAATCAGAAGGTACCTTCGCTTGCATAAATTCTAAGTTTCCGATAATTCCGGTCCATAATCCAACCCCAGCAATAAACTCGCCAATTAAAATAATCCATACATTCCGATTTTTCCACATCATTTTATAGCCTCTTTTTCATTTAATATATTCTTCGTTTAATGAAAAATTTCGTATCTCGAAGATTATTATAGAGGTTTTTCTAAAATCTGTCATGGGTAAAAATGATGGAAACTTATGTTGTCACTACAAATAAAACAACAGAGCTCTACACTCTGTTGTAATTTCTTTCAATGATAAAATGGGTTAAATCTCCCCGAAATATCGTTTTTGAGTACTCAATAATGGATCCATCCTCTAAGTACGCATGTGTGTCTAAGGAAAAGCAAGGACTGCCCACAGGGATTTGCAGCTTTTTCGCTACTTCCTCATCCGGCTGATACAATTCTAAGTTCTCAATGGTTTTACTTACGTGAAGGTCATATTGAGTTTGCAACAGCTTGTACAGTGAATCTTCGCAACCTTCTTTACTAATAGCAGGCGTCTTGTACCAAGGAAGATAAGAAATCTCATACTGAATCGGCTCATCGTTCACGAAACGAACTCGCTCGAGTACATTAACAGGTTCTCCTTCGTTTACTTTTAAAAGATTCATCAAATAATCGTCCGCAGGAACTACTTCTAAATTAATGACTTTAATCGACGGTATTTTTCCTTGCATCGAAATTTGATCTGAAAAACGTTCAATCGTTGTGGTCAACACTTGCTTCACTTTATGGTTAGATACAAATGTACCGCTTCCTCGTTTTCGATAAACATATCCCTCAGAGGTTAACTGCTGAAGTGCCGTTCGAACGGTCGTACGACTCACTCCATAGGTTTCACAAAACTCAGCCTCTGTTGGAAGCTGTGAATCTGGTGGATATTCTCCATCCTTTATTAACTGGATAATAGCATCCTTCACTTGTAAATGTAGGGCATTTCCATCTTTCGTTTCTTCATTCATATCGGAAAACCTCCTTGTTTCATTATAGCAAAGATTATTTTTAATTTGTATTTTCAAATATAAAATTTAAAAATTTGTAGTAACAAATTAAATATTTGTATTGAAATATCATACATAAGTCATTACAATGAAGGTACATCTTGGTAAGCGCTCTCAGAATAACAACATAAGGGGGAATAGGTGGATGATGAATTTTATTGATAAATACATCATGCCGGTGGCGAACAAGTTGGGGAATAACAGGCATTTACTTGCGATTCGTGACGCGTTGGTTGGAATGATTGCGATTACGATGGTCGGTTCTTTGGCCGTCCTGTTAAACAACTTAGGATCAGTACCAGGAATTGGGAAGCCGTATCAAAAAATGATGGTTGCCTTATTCGGAGAAACATGGAACACACTTGGCGGAGACATCTGGTGGGGGACACTTGCGTTCATGACCGTTTTTGCCGTCTTTGGAATTGCCTACAAGCTTGCGAAGTCTTATGGAGATGATGGATTTGAAGCGATGCTTGTTGCTGGAGCTGCTTTCTTTGTACTCATTCCCCAAATAGGAAATGTGACTCTCACACCTGAGGGAGGAGAAGCCGTCTCTGGTGGCGCATGGGGCTTTATTAGCTGGAATTATTTTAATGCAACTGCACTTTTTACAGGTATTATCGTTTCTATTATTGCGACTGAAATTTTTGTACGATTAGCGAAAATCAAGTACCTGGTGATCAAATTACCAGATGGAGTACCCCCAGCGGTTGCAAGATCTTTTTCAAAGCTACTACCTGGGATGGCGACCATTTTTACGATGGGGTTATTTGGTCTTATTTTACGAAAATTCATTAGTGACGGGGCGTATTTAAATGATTGGTTGAACCAAGTTCTTGTTACCCCTTTAACGGGGGCCGTCGATTCACTTCCGTTTGCCATATTAATTGTTGGTTTGGTTCACGGATTCTGGGTGATTGGATTACACGGACCTAATATTTTAGGTGGAATCACAACCCCATTGATGACGAAGTTAGGTCAAGAAAACTTAAATATGTATGCGCAAGGGGTGGAGAAGCTTGGGGAATATAACATTCTTGCAGGGTCTTTCCTGGATGCGTTTGTGTACTTAGGAGGTTCGGGAGCGACGCTTGGTTTGCTCATAGCGATGTTTGTTGCCGGAAGAAGAAGGCATAAACAGCTATTGGCGCTAGGAACTCCTCCAGGGGTATTCCAAATTAACGAACCGATTTTATTTGGTCTTCCAATTGTATTAAATCCGATCTGGTTTATTCCGTTTATCTTAGGTCCAATTGTAATGACAATTATTGCGTATCTATCTATTAGTCTCGGTTTGGTTCACCCAGTAGTGGCGGATATTCCTTGGGTAACCCCAGCCATTCTAGGTGGACTACTCGCTACGGGTGGTCATATCTCTGGAGCCGTTCTTTCGGCAGTTAATCTTGTAGTCTCTATTGCTATTTATCTACCATTTGTGATTGCCCAAGGACGGATAGAAGCAAGAAAAGAGAGAGAAAAAGAACTTCAAGCACCAACTGATACTTTGAAAATGTAAAACGGATCCCTGGGCATGGTGATAAATCTTCCCAGGGAGTTTCTTTTTTTAAATATAAGGAGGTCATACCATGAATAAAGGATTAAAAATTGTAACCATTGGCGGAGGATCTAGCTATACGCCAGAATTAATTGAAGGATTTATTAAGTATTATGACGAACTACCAATAAGAGAAATATGGCTTGTTGATATTGAGGCAGGAAAAGAAAAGCTCGATATTGTTGGAAACTTAGCTAAACGAATGGTTGAAAAATCAGGGCTTCCGATCAAGGTACACCTAACACTAGATCGAAGAAAAGCGTTAGAAGGAGCAGACTATGTCACAACTCAATTGCGAGTGGGCTTATTAGAGGCTCGTAAACTGGACGAAAGCATCCCGTTAAAGCATGGAGTGTTGGGACAAGAAACGAACGGACCAGGAGGCCTGTTTAAAGCATTCCGTACCATCCCGGTAATTCTTGATATCTGCCGTGAGATGGAGGAGCTTTGTCCGAACGCGTGGCTCATCAATTTTACCAACCCAGCTGGCATGGTAACAGAGGCCGTACTGAAACATACGAAAATAAAAGTGGTAGGGCTTTGCAATGTTCCGATTGGGATGGAAATGGGAGTTGCTAAATTATTGGACGTTGACCACAGTCGCGTGAGAATCGATTTTGCTGGATTAAATCATCTGGTGTATGGATTGGATGTTTTTGTTGATGGAAAATCGGTGAAAAAAGAAGTTATTTCTCTTTTAACAGACCCAAACAAGGCCATTACGATGCAAAATATCCATGCGATGGGATGGGAACCTGAATTTTTACAAGCATTAAATGTTCTACCATGTCCATATCATAATTATTATTACAAGTCTGGTAACATGCTAGAAGAGGAGCTCAACAAATTCCGTGAAGGAAATATTCGAGCGGAGGTTGTCAAAAGATTAGAGGATGATTTATTTGAGCTTTACAAGGACCCTGCTCTAGACATCAAGCCACCACAGCTAGAAAAAAGAGGTGGAGCTTATTACAGTGATGCAGCCGTTCGATTGATTCATTCGATGTATACAGATAAGCGAGACATCCAAGCAGTGAATACAAGAAATAACGGGACGATCTCCAATCTGCCGGCGCAAGCCGCTGTAGAAGTAAGTTGTGTCATTACAAAGGACGGTCCGAAGCCGATTAGCGTAGGAGAGCTACCAGTAGCGGTAAGAGGACTGGTTGGGTATATGAAGTCTTTTGAAGAGGTTGCCATTGAAGCAGCGGTAACAGGCAACTACAACACAGCGCTTCTGGCCATGACGATGAACCCGTTTATTCCAAGTGATCAAACAGCGAAGACGATTCTCAATGAAATGTTAGAAGCGCATAAAGAGCATTTGCCGCAATTTACTTTAAATAAGGAGAATGTACATGATTCAATTAATTGTTAACGCAGACGATTTTGGTTTTAGTTCTGGAGTGAATTATGGAATTATTGACACACATCTGAATGGAATTGTGAACTCCGCCACAATGATGATGAATATGGAAGGAACGGAGCATGCCATTCAGCTTGCAAAAGAGCATCCAAGCCTTCAAGTCGGGATTCATCTTGTCCTTACATGTGGAAAGCCTCTTTTACAAGATGTTTCTTCACTTACGAATGAAGAGGGATTCTTTCATTCCCTGTCAGAGCTCCACTCGAAAAAAGAGACTATACGTCTTGAAGAGGTGGAAAGAGAATGGACCGCTCAAATTGAAAAATTTTTGAGCTCAGGTGTTCCCCTTACACATATGGATAGTCATCACCATGTTCATACGATTGGGGAGTTATTACCGGTTGTTCAACGTTTATCTAAAAAATACAACTTACCGGTTAGAACAAATGGATTAGAGCAAATTCAAGGAGTGGAGCCATTCTCAGATGTGGCGCTATTTGATTTTTATGGAGATGGATTGGAAGCAGAGTATTTCAACAAGCTTGGGGAACGATTCAGCCAACCAACAAAAGTTGAAGTGATGACACACCCAGCTTATTTAGATACAGCCATTTTAAATGGTTCTTCCTATACTTACAAACGCATAGAAGAGGTGGATCTTTTAAAAGCGGTGGTCCTCCCAGAAGGTATCCAATTATTATAAAAGGGAAAATGTTACAAGTTTTATAGTTGCATATAGTAATAAATTTATGTAATATAGTCATATAATCATTTTGTTTTGACTATAGTTGTAGTATAGTACAAAAGAATATTATCGGTTTTCCTTTCTCAGTAAAGGGGAGTAGCGTCAGGATTTTTCCTGAAACAAAGTCGTCATTACATGGAGTCAAATCCATCGGCTTTGTTGGCATTTTACTTGTGCTTAGCGAGACCTTTGCCTACAATGGCAAGGTCTCTTTATTTTGTGGGCAAAAAAATCGATAAGAACTTAATTTTTAGGAGGGAATCATGTATGGAACTAGAATTTTTAACCGCACTACTTACCATTATTGCTATTGACTTAGTTCTTGCCGGTGATAATGCCATCCTTATTGGATTAGCAGCTAGAAATCTTCCAAAAGAACAGCAGAAAAAAGTAATTTTTTGGGGCTCAATCGGAGCGATTGTCATTCGTGTAGTGGCAACACTTGCTGTTGTTTGGTTACTGAAGGTCCCTGGTTTACACCTAGTAGGTGGACTATTACTTGTTTGGATCGCTTATAAGTTATTGACAGATGATGATAGCCATGGGGATGTAAAAGCTGGAGATAATTTTTGGGCAGCGATTCGTACAGTTATTATTGCGGATGCATTAATGGGATTAGATAACGTTCTTGCGATTGCTGGTGCATCTCACGGTAATATGACTCTTGTTATTATCGGATTATTGATTTCCGTACCAGTAGTAATGTGGGGTAGCACGATGATTATTAAATGGATCGAGCGTTACCCAGTTATTGTTACAATCGGTTCTGCGATCTTAGCTTGGACCGCTGCAAAAATGATCGTTGGAGAAGGATTCTTAAATGGAATTTTTGCTAACGGATTTATCAAGTATGGTTTTGAGATCCTAGTCATTGCTGCTGTTTTATTAGCAGGTCGTATGACCGTGAAAAAGAAACAGCTTGCAGCTCAGAACGAAGAAACATTTGAACTGAAAAAAGCTGGTTCTCACTAAGATATGCAAGGTGCTCCCTATTTAGAAAGGGAGCACTTTTTTTATATTTTTAGGGCTTGATGTAAATCGGTTGATGTTTCAATTTGTATCGTAGAATGTTCGATATGGAATCGACTGCTTAGTGTCCGAATCGCCTCTTGTAAAATTGTTTGTGAGTGGTGTTCCTCTTTCACGAGTAAATGACAAGTAAGAGAGTGCAGTCCAGATGTGATCGTCCAAATATGGAGATCATGTACATCGATCACACCATGTATGGATTCAAGTGCTTTTTTTACATCCTCTTGATTCACAGATGATGGTGTTCCCTCCATTAGTATATGAAGAGAATGAGAAATGACACCCCATGCACTACGTAAAATTAATAAAGCGACAATGACAGAAATAATAGGATCCGCGATATACCAATCAAACAGCAGCATGACGAGTCCAGCAATAATTGCTCCAACCGATCCTAATGCATCTCCTAATACGTGTAAATAGGCACTTCTCACGTTCACATTATCTTTCACATCACCATTTCGTAATAAAGACCAAGCGCTAATTAAATTGGCTCCAAGACCAATACAGGCAATCAGGATCATCGTTCCGCTGGCAACGGTCGGAGGCTCCATAAACCGTTCAAATGCTTCCCAGACGATAAAACCAGCAATGACAAATAGAGTGACACCATTAAACAGGGCGGCTAGTACTTCAAAACGGTAAAATCCAAAGGTTTTCTTCGGTGTAGCTGGACGAGAAGCAATCCAAAGAGCTACCAAGCTAAGTAATAAAGAGCTCGCATCACTAAGCATATGCCCCGCATCTGACAATAGTGCAAGACTATTGGTCATTAATCCTCCAAAAAACTCAGCGAACATAATTCCCGTTGTAACTAATAAAGCAATTAGTAACCCCTTTTTGTTTCCTTCCCGCTGCGAATCAAAATGATCATGGCAATGGTCATGAGCATGATGGTGATGATGATGGTGATGACCCATGTAAATTCCTCCTAATTACAATTAATATGGGAAAGGACTTGCTGAAGAATGGTGATAACATGTTCGTCATCGTATGAATAGTACAAGGTACTTCCTTCCCGGCGATATTTGACTAAACGAAGCTTTCTCAGCG
>Ga0182742_1002185_pt1 | contig 22410 bp, 22 predicted proteins | sample eDN5th37CBELigMG_FD_128880 | JGI IMG/M metagenome (GOLD analysis project Ga0182742, IMG submission 128880) | Enriched Miracle-Growth compost microbial communities from Emeryville, California, USA - eDNA 5th pass 37_C BE-Lig MG (version 2)... ... | reverse complement strand
GGAAGCCACGCTTGATACGAACCCGTCTCTGGAGCAAATTTGCGCTCTGCTTTGCTTTGAAAGCGTTAGATTCGAACCGGTCTCTGCGCTAAAAATTCGAATTGGCTTGGAAAAGTATTTTAGGGTGTCAGAGACACAGCGCGTAATCGCGGGAGCTTCGATAAAATGAGGCTCTGCAGAGACTCCATTGAACGCGAAACCTAGCCGTGTTCGCGCTGAAAGTGGCGGGACACCAGGAAAATTTGCGACAAAAATCCTAGCGTGGTGGGTGTACAAGGATTCGAACCTTGGACCCGCTGATTAAGAGTCAGCTGCTCTACCAACTGAGCTATACACCCGGGCCACTCACTCGCCGTCAGGCGAAAGCGCGGTTCGTTTAGCAAAGCGGCCGGGCGCTGTCCAGCAAGCCCAGCCTCCTACTGAGTTGATTTTCCGCACCGGACGGTCCGTCTCGTCCCGCGAGGGGCACGGATCTGGGCACAGAGGGCAGCCCTCGCCCGCGCTTGAACATCCGCGTGGCACCCTGCCGCTAGCGCGCTAGCGCCTGCGGCCAGCCGACGGCGCGGGCTCGTCGGGGTCGGGCTGGCGGTGCAGTTCCTCGGTCTTCCTCTCACGCAGGCGATCCATCGCCGGGCTGCGGCGCGCCTTCCATGTCCATACCCCGTAAGCGAGCGCCGCGCCCAACAGGATTACGGCGCCGACGTCGATCAGAATCCACATCCAGCCTCCGGCCTCGCCGGTCATGTCGCCCTCCTCCAGTTCCTAAAATCTGCGGCCGCGCTCGGCCCGGGCCGCTTCGTCTGAGCTTCAACGCATGAGTGGACCGCGCGATCCCGTCAGGCGCGCCGGAGGGCTTCGTCGAAAGGGAAAGGCCGCCGGGCGGGGGATCCCGGCGGCCTCCTGCGTTGCGGCGATCAGGGGCTGGGGGGCTCTGAAATGATCACCGCTGCCGTAGGCTGGCTCCCGATGCCCGGCCTTGCGTTCGCGCATACGCTGGCGGAACTTGCCTGCGGGGCGCTTCTCTCCCGGCGGTCAAAGCCCGGGAGCCTGCTATCCTCGCGGCCCGCTCGCGTTGCGGCGCCTGCCACTTTCAGCATCTGGAAAACTACCGCTGCAGTTAGTCCCTCCTCCGGACAGCTTCAACTTAAATATTGGACAGGTTCCGGCTGGCTCGCGCGCGTCCTTAGATGCGGACTCGCCAGCGCAGCATTATCGGTTAGACTTGGCATGGTCCGGGGAACCCGGATCACCGGGCGACCGGAAAGAAGATAAATGCCAAGGGAGAAACGAACATGCAGGTCATGAAACGCGGGCATTGGCTGGCGCTGTCGACGGCAGGCCTTGCGGTCGTGCTCGTCGCCGCCGCGACGCCGCCCGCACAGTCGCAGGAGCGCAAATCCATCCGCTGGTCCACCTCAAGCGTGGATTCCTACGGCTACAAGGTCGCGGCCGCGATGACGAAGATCGCCGAGGAGGCCCTTGGCGGCGAATATACCATCACCGTCAATCCCTATCCGGCGACCACGGCCGCGATGAAGGCGGCGATGGATGGCACCGGCGAGATCGGCTACACCGCCGACGTCGGCATGACCCAGCTTTACGCAGGCGAAGGCGGATTCAAGAATTACACGCCGGCCAAGGGCAAGTTGGTCCACACCTGGTATGCCTACCCGATGGAATCTTTCATGGCAGTGCCGGCCGACAAGGCCGCGCAATTCAAGTGCCTGAAGGATCTGGCCGGCAAGCCGACCTTCTTCACGCCCGCCGGCTTCATGAACTGGCTAAACTTCCAGCGCATGTACAAGGCGCTGGGCTACGACTTCAAGCATGTGCAGATCGACCCGAAGACGCAGTCGGACGCCTTGAAGGGCAACACCATCGCCGGTTCGGTGGCCTATACGACCGCTGGCCGCTCGCTGGCGCCGTACTGGAAGGAAACCGATGTCCGCATGGACGTGAAGGTCGTCAATCCATGCCCGGACGAGATCACCAAGCTTCAGTCGGCCGGTCTCAGCGTCTCCGATGTCGATCCCAAGGTCTTCACCAAGGACGTGGGCGTGCAGGCGATCAAGGGCGTGCCGATCCTGTTCGGCTATAACATGCGCGCGGACATGCCGGAGGACGTGGTCTACAAGCTCCTCAGCGCGTTCTACAAGAATGCGGATGCGTTGGCGAAGGCTGATGCCGGCTTCACGCCGATGGCGAAGGACTTCGTGGGCATGCAGGTCAACGGCATCAAGGCCAATCCGGACATCCCGGTGCATGCCGGCCTCGCCAAGTTCCTGAAGGAACACAAGGCCTGGGACGACAAATGGAAGATCGCCAAAGCCGGAAGCTGACCGGATAAGGCCGTGAGACGGGCGAGGTAGATGCGCGGGCAGATGCATCCCCTCGCCCGCGCGCCTTCGCGTGCGGGACGCATCGGCGTCCTGCCGCCAGGCAGCGCGTGCGCAAGCGGCGACTTCAAAAAATAAATCGACAATCGGCCGAGGAAGGGGACGGCGATGGTGTCCGCGGCAGTGAGGAGGCAATTCAGCCTCGGCAACGCTATCCTGTTGTTCTCGGCCGTCCTGCTGACATGGCTGCTCTATTACTTCTACACCGGCGCCGGCGGGCCGCAGGAACTCGCGGCGCGGCTGATCCCGATCGCGGTCATCCTCCAGACCCTGTTCATGTACCGCGAAGACTATTTCTACAAATGGCTTCCGCCGCGGGTAAACGACATCATCGTCGCGCTGTATGTCGCGATCGCCCTATACGCCTTCTGGCATTTCTGGTGGGAATTCGAGGAAATCGCGATCTACCGGCAGGGTTCCTACACCCGCGAGGATTTCATCTGCGGCCTGCTGATCTTTCTGCTGGTCATGGAATTGTCGCGGCTTGCGCATCCGACGCTGTTCTGGATCAACCTCATTCTCGTCCTCTACACGCTGTACGGCTATCTCAGCCCGGTCGATTTCTTCTGGCATCCGGGCACCTCGTTCTATCGGGTCGTCACCTCGAGCACGGTCGAAATGTCGACCGGCATCTACGGCATCTATGGCCAGCTCGCGCTCACACTGATCGCAGCCTTCCTCCTGCTCGCGGCCGCGGCGCGCGGCTTCGGCGCGCAAAGCGCGATGATCGCCGTGATGCGCCGGATCGCCGGCCGTTCGCGCCAGATGGTGCCGCAGACCGCCGTGATGGGCTCACTCGCCGTCGGCACCATCTCCGGCTCCGGTTCGGCCAATGCGGTGGTGGTCGGCAGCATCACGATTCCGCTGATGAAGCGCTACGGCGTGCCCGGCACCTTCGCGGCCGCGGTCGAGACCTCCGCCTCGATGGGCGGCCTGATCATGCCGCCGATGATGGGCGTCGGCGCCTTCCTGATGTCGGACTTCCTGGGCGTGCCGTACTGGGACGTGGTGGCGCGCGGCTTCGGTCTGGCGCTTGTCTACTATGCCTGCGTCGCGCTCGCCGTCTATCTCCTGTGCGTCCGGCTGCTTCCGCGCGACGAGGTCTCGCCGCCGCCGGTCGCGCGCTACGATCAGGTGAAGACCACGATCTTCTTTGTGTCCGTTCTCTACCTGATTTTCCTGATGGGCTATCTCGGGATCGGCGAACTGCTCGCCGCGCTCTACACAGCGGCGTTCATGTTCTTTTTCCTGATGGCCGCGTTCCTGTACTTCAAATACGTGCTGAAGGACCCCGAGGTCGCCGACCAGTCGCTGCTCGAATGCATCCGCCTCAGCATCGAAACCCACGGCGACATGACCTCCTACCTGACGCTCCTACTCGCAACGCTCGGCATCATGATCGGCCTGTTCACGGTGACGGGCTTCATCAACCGCATGGGCGCGACGCTGCTCGATCTCGGCGCGTGGAACATCATGGCGATGATTGCCATGGCCTATATCTTCGGATGGCTGGTCGGCGCGGGCCTGCCGCCGACCGCGACCTACATCATCGGCGCCGTGATCATCGTTCAGCCGCTGACAAATCTCGGCGTCAACCCATGGGTTGCGCATTTCTTCATTTTCCTGATTTCGGTCTGGGGCGAGCTATCGCCGCCGACCTCGCTGACCGCGGCGGTATCGGCGCGCATCGCCGAGGCCTCGTTCATGCGAACCATGTGGGAAGCGCTGAAAATTTGCCTGCCGATCACGCTGATGACCTTCGCGATCTTCACCCGCTCGAACATGGTGATCACGACCGGATGGGCGCAGGTGACCGACGTGGTGCTGGTGCTGATCGGCACAAGCGGGACCGCTTTCGCGATGTTCGGCAGGATCGCGCGCACCGCGGCCGCTGATATCGGTCTGCGCATTCTGATCGGCGCGCTTGCGCTGTTCGTGCTGTTCTCTCCGAATGACACCGCCGCGCTGATCGTCGCGCCGTTCGCGGCAATCCTGATCCTTGGCGGCATCGCGCGGCATCGCGATATTGCGCCGCCCGCGGCGCTGGCCGAAATGTCCGAACCAGGCGACACCAGCGGCGACCTGTCCGCGCTGGTCGCCGAGGCAAAACGCGATATGGGATGACAGGGCCCATGGAAGAGGGCGGCCTTGCGAGAAGGCCGCCCTCGCCCACCCCCGCTATCGCAAACCGGCGCTACTGCAGACGCGCCGCAAGGCTGCCGAAGCCCATCGCGCGCGCCAAAGTCAGCGCCTCGCGCTTCTGATCCGCGTCGAGCGAGTTCACAAGCGGCCGCGCTGCAGATACCAGCCGGCGCAGGGATGCCGCGCTCAGCGCCATTTCGGTCGCCCGGGCGCCCACGCGCCGGAAGAAACCGGGATCGCCCGACGCGTCGGCAACCTGCTGACGGTCGTTTTCGTCGGCGATCGACCGCAGCGCCGCTTCAACGCGCGGCCAATGCTTCGCCTGAGCCGGCGTCAGACGCAGGGCCGCCTTGAACCGGGCGATTCCGGCTTCCAGCCTCGGGCTCGCCTCGGCAGACGCCGGGGTCGCGTTTCCGAAAGATCCGACAAAAGCCAGCACGAACAGGCCGGCGACAAACGCCTTCCACATCAAAAACCCCGCTATTTGTCTTGATTGCTGCAGCGCGAGATAGCGCAGACGTTCAGCACCGGCAACACGGAACCGCGTTTGGTTCGGTTACCCGACGATCAAAATATCTTTCAAAATCCGCCACTTAATGCGGCAGCAATGGGGCGCTGCGTGAATGCTCCGGACCGTTCTCTCCGCCGTTCAGACAACGACGGAGAGAGTTCGCGTTGACTTTCCCTATCCCGCATCCGTCGAATGGATGCGTCGACGTCCGCCTTCGCCGCTGCGGCTTTGCTTGCTCGTCAGCTTGTTGAGAGCGCCGAGATAGGCCTTCGCGGATGCGACCAGCGTATCGGGATCGGCGCCGCGCGACGTGACCGAATAATCGTCCTGCGCGAGCCGCACCGACACTTCCGCCTGCGCATCGGTACCCTCGGTCACCGCATGCACCTGGTAGAGCTCCAGCACCGCCTCGTGCGGCACCAGCGCCTTGATCGCATTGAAGATCGCATCCACCGGACCGTTGCCGGTGGACTGCACGGTCTGCTGGCGGCCGTCGATATCGAGCTCCAGCGTCGCCGATTGCGGGCCGCGGGTGCCGGCGATCACGGTCAGCGAGGTGAGCTTGATGCGATCATGCTCATGCGCGATCTCCTCGTCGACCAGCGCCTCGATGTCCTCGTCATAGATATGCTTCTTGCGGTCGGCCAGCGCCTTGAACCGCACGAAGGCGTCTTCCAGCTGGTTGGCGGCGAGCTTGTAGCCCAGTTCCTCCAGCTTATGCTGGAACGCGTGACGGCCGGAATGCTTGCCCATGACCAGCGAGGTCTGTTTCACGCCGACGCTTTCCGGCGTCATGATCTCGTAGGTCTGGGTATTCTTCAGCATGCCGTCCTGGTGAATTCCGCTCTCATGCGCGAATGCGTTCCGGCCGACGATCGCCTTGTTGTATTGCACCGGGAACGAGGTCGCGGCCGAGACGAGCTTGGACGCCCTGGTGAGCATCGTTGCATCGATGCCCGTCCAGAAGGGCAGCACGTCATTGCGCGTCTTGATCGCCATCACGATCTCTTCCAGCGCGGCATTGCCGGCGCGCTCGCCGATACCGTTGAGGGTGCATTCGATCTGCCGCACGCCAGCCCGTGCCGCTGCCAGCGAATTTGCTACCGCCATGCCGAGGTCGTCGTGGCAATGCGCCGAGAAAACAGCCTTGTCGGCATTCGGCACCCGCTCGCGCAGCATCTGGAACAGGGCAAAGTATTCCTCCGGCACCGTATAGCCGACGGTATCGGGAATGTTGATCGTGGTGGCGCCGGCATTGATCGCGGCCTCGACGCAGCGGCACAGGAAATCGTGCTCGGTGCGCGTGCCGTCCTCTGCCGACCATTCGACATCGTCGGTGTGCTGGCGGGCGCGCGTCACCTGCGCGATCACCATCTCGTAGACCTCGTGCGGCTCCTTCTGGAGCTTGTATTTCATGTGCACGGGCGAGGTGGACAGGAACGTATGAATACGCTTGCGCGCGGCGGGCCGGATGGCCTCGGCGCAGCGGTCGATGTCCTTCGGCGCCGCGCGTGAGAGTCCGCAGACCACCGCATTCTTGGTGCGCCTGGCGATCTCCTGCACCGCTGCGAAATCGCCTTCCGAGGCGATTGGGAAACCGGCCTCGATGATGTCGACCCCCATCTCGTCGAGCAGCCCGGCGACTTCGAGCTTTTCGTCATGGGTCATGGTGGCGCCGGGGCATTGCTCGCCGTCGCGCAAGGTGGTGTCGAAAATGACGACGCGGTCCTTTTCGGAGCGCTGCGTCCCGGCGGTCTTGGCCGTGGTCATGGATGATGGTCCTTGTCTCGTACTGCGCCGCTGGCGGGCGCGAATTCAGGGTTTCCGTCTCGCGACCCCTGAGCGCCCAGGCAAACGTGCCCAGCCGGCCCTCAGGGGCGCCTAAGGAGCAGAAGACCGCCGAGAATGAGGGCAGCACCGGCCAGGGCGCGATCCGCCCCCCGTTTCGTCGCGCGTGCAAAATCCTGCGCGGACATGCCGAAAACCCTCGAAAAACAGACCGTTAGAGTGCCAGTGCCACGGTTAACGTGGTGTGAACCGGCGCCTTTTGCAGGGGTCTTTTAGCGGAGGCGGGGGTGTCCCCGCAAGCGGCGGTCGTCCCCTCGCGTCCCCGCCTTGTTCTCCCCTTGCCCCGCGCGTGAAACGAGCGGTGGGGAGCGGGCGGCGGTGGAGGGCGCGCTCTCGCTGACCTGGCATTTGCCCACCCGGTTTGCTTCGCTCACGCGATGCTTGGGCGACCGCTTCGCGGGGAGGATGAGCAGCGGGCTGCGCGCCTCACCCTCGCTTGCCGTTGTCCTTCTTGCCGTTCTTCTTCTCCGTCAGTTCGGCCGCAAGCAGCATGCGCGCCTTTCTCAGTTGATCGCGGGTGGCGGCGTCGATTTTCGGGTAGTGCAGGTCAAGGCTTTCCATGGCTTCGACCAGCGCGGACGCGACCACGAGCCGCGTGAACCATTTCTTATCGGCCGGCACCACGAACCAGGGCGCATGCGGGCGGCTGGTCTCGCGTATCGTCTCCTCGTAGTAGCGCATATAATCGTTCCAGAGCTCTCGCTCGGCGAGATCGCCGATATCGAACTTCCAGTTCTTCTCCGGCTCGTCGATGCGCTCGATAAAGCGCCGGGCTTGCTCCTCCTTCGACACATGCAGAAAAAACTTCAGGATCAGCGTACCGTTGCGCGCCTGATATGTCTCGAACGCGCGAATGTCCTCGAACCGCTCGGTCCAGATGTTCTCGCCGACCAGCTTCGGCGGCAGCTTCTGTTTGGCAAGAATCTCCGGATGCGCGCGCACCACCAGCACTTCCTCATAATAGGAGCGGTTGAAAATCCCGATCCGCCCGCGCTCCGGCATCGCGATGGTGGTGCGCCACATAAAGTCATGATCGAGTTCGTGCGAGGTTGGCGCCTTGAACGCATAGACCTGGCAGCCCTGTGGATTCACGCCCGACATCACGTGCTCGATCGCCGAATCCTTGCCGGCGGCGTCCATCGCCTGGAAAATCGCAAGCACCGCCCAGCGGTCCTGCGCGTAGAGCATGTCCTGATATTTGGCGAGTTTCTCGATGCTGTCCTTGAGCAATTCGCGGGCCTCGGCCTTGTCAATGTCAAGGTCGGCAGTATCTCCGGGATCGATGTCGGACAGCCTGAACGCGTCCGGACTGTCGATGCGGTATCTGCGGGCCAGAGCTTCGATCTTCATCCATTCACTTCACGACGATCCGCAGGCTTTGGCAAGCGAACTCAGACCGTCGCGCTGCGCAGAAAGATCTGTATGAAATCGGGCATCGTCGGCGCGATGTCACCGCGCCCGCGGACGACGCATGCATCGGCAAGTTCCGGATTGTGCTGGGATGCGATATGCGCGCGGATGCGCTCGCGTAAGCGGGCGGCTGCCTGCCGCGCGCGCATGGGCTTGAGCAGCCCGATCAGCGGCCCCGCCGGAACGCAATGCCAGCCCTGCGCGATCTCGAACGCATCTGGCCCAAGTCCGGTCTCCTCCTCCACCTCGCGGCGGACGCTGGCTTCGAGGTCGAGCCGGCCCGCACTCACATCGCTCGGATCGGGTGTCCCGCCGGGGAAGTAGATTTTGCCGGCATTCGCCGTCCCGTTGTTCATCACGCCGAGCACATAGCCGCCGTCCGAACCCTGCAAGGCGCCGAGTGCAAAGCAATTCGTCACGGCCGGATCCGGAAAGCCGAAATCGCGCCAGGCGATGAAGCTCGCATAGTCCGTCTCGAAACAGCATCCGCGCAGACACGCCCCGCCGATCTCGTAATCGCGCATCAGCAGCACCCGCCCATTCCACAGGCCGGGACTGTCGCGCCTCAGAACCTCGAAATGCGCATCGATCTCGGCGCGGCGCTCGCGCGCGAAGGCCCAGTCGAACGCAACCACACTGAGATCGAGCGTTTCGATGTGAAGCACCGTACCGGTCATCACGCCTCGATATGTCCCTCGCTCACAATGACGGCCTCGCCGCCGATGGTCGCGCCCGTCAGCGCGCCGCCCGTGACCGTCATGCCCAGCTCGATCCGGCTCGGCCGCCCCATTTCGTAGCCCTGCTCGATCACAAGACGATGCCGGCCATCTCCCGGATGCGCCACCTCCATGACGACGCCCGCGAAAGCAGCCGCGGCCGCGCCAGTCGCCGGGTCCTCCGGGATTCCGAGCGCGGGCGCGAACATGCGGGCATGGAAATGGTGGTCCGGCTCGGTGGTCTCCCCGCAATAGAGATAAACCAGCGCCGGTCCCTCGCGTCCGAACACGGACTCGAATGAAGCTGCCGGCGCCGCGCGGCCGATCGCATCGAGATCGCGGACCGGGATGAAATGCGCCGGCACGCCGGCCGACCAGCGCGACGGCGTTCCGAATCCGGTCTCGTCATCCTTCAGGGACAGGGCCGTCGCGGCCTCCTGCGGGGACACCGCTCCGCGCGCGCGTTCCGGCAGGCGCGGCAGCACGAAATGCGCGCGGCCATGGTCCCTGCCCTGCGCTTCCACGGTGCAGCCGACCGGGCCGATCGTCTCTTCCAGCACCAAATCGTGGACACCGAGGTTATATCCGCTCATGCAGCCGAACAGCACCGCGGTGCCAACCGTCGGGTGCCCGGCAAACGGCAATTCGGCCCTGGGCGTGAAGATCCGCAACATCGCGCGGTGGTTCTGGTTCGCGGGCTGCATCACGAACACCGTCTCCGGCAGATTGAATTCGCGCGCGATCGCCTGCATCGCATGGCCGTCGAGCCCGTCTGACTCCAGCACCACCGCGAGCGGATTGCCGGCAAAGCGGGTCTGCGTAAACACGTCGAGGGTGACGAACCGGCGGCGCATGGGCCGAGGTCTCCATTCTCCGCTCTTCCTGCGAAGGCAGGACCCAGCGCAAGGACTGTGGGCTCCGCCTTCGCTGGGACTGAGCGCAAGAGTGATCTAACCCAATCTTCTCGCCTCGAACACCTGCGATGGCGCTACCAGTTCCTCCTGTCCCTCGATCAGGAGCATCTCGCGCGAACCGCGCTCGGCGGTCAGTTTCAGCACCCCGAACAGCGACGAACCCGCCCGCGCCATCGCCTCCCCGCTCGACCCGCTGCGCAGGAGATGGGCGAAGAACAGTGCCGCGATGACGTCGCCCGCGCCGTTGATCGTGATCGGCAGGCGCGGCGTGCGCAGATGGAACCGGCCGTCCCGTCCCGATGCGATCATGTCGATCGCCTCGTCCGGCGTCTCGTCAGTCAGGACCGAGGTGACCAGCACCGTGCGCACGCCGACTGCATGCAGCCAGTCAATGGCAGCGAGCATCCCGTCCATCATGCCGGGGTCAAGTCCGGTGAGAAGTCCGAGTTCGAACTGGTTCGGACAGGTGACATCGGCGGCCGCGAGCGCGCGGGTGCGGATGAAATCCGGAATGTCCTCCCGCACATACACGCCGCTCTCGGCATCGCCGATGACCGGGTCGCAGCAATATTTTGCACTCGGATTGGCGCGCTTGACGGCGGCCACGGCTTCGAGGATCGACTCGCCGGTCGCGGCCGAACCCATATAACCCGAGATCACGCCATCGCAATTCGACAGCACACCGCGCTCGCCGATCCCGGTCACGACATCGCGGATATGGGCGGCGTCGAACGTCTCGCCCTTGCAGCCGTCATATCCGGCATGGTTGGAGAACTGCACGGTATTGACCGGCCAGACCTCCACCCCGATCCGCTGCAGCGGGAACACCGCGGCGGAATTGCCGACATGGCCATAGGCGACGTGCGACTGGATGGATAGGACATTCATGCGCTCTTGTCCCCTCCCCCCGCGAGTGAAGCGGGCGGTGGAGACGGATCGGGGGTGGGGAGTCTTCTCATCGTCTCAACAAAGCCCCCACCCCGATCTCCTTCACTTCGTTCAGTCGATCGACCCTCCCCGCCGCTTCGCGGGGAGAGGGAAAAGCACGAGGCAACGGCCACTCAGTTCTGTCCCTACTTCTTCTTCGCCGCGGCCTCGACGAACTTGTTGGTGTAGGTCTTCGACAGATCGATATTGGCTTTGGCCACCGCCTCGGATGACTGGCTGAACACGTCGAGCACCGCTTTCGCGCCTTTCGGATCCATCATGCCTGTCTTCGAATACATCGGCAGGGTCGCCTTCAGCGCTTCGAGATAAAGCGCCTTGTCGGCCCCGATCAGTTCCGGCGGCATTTTCGCCATGATCTCTTCCGGCGTATGGGTGTGAATCCATTTCAGGGTGTTGACGATGGCGTCGGTCAGCGCCTGCGCGACCTTCTGGTTCTTTTCGATCCAGTCAGCCCGGGTGTAGAGGGCTCCGCCCGGATATTCGCCACCGAACACATCGAGTGTATCCTTTTCGGAGCGGGTATCGGAGAGGATACGCAGGTCCTTGTTGCGGCCCTGCAGCTGGGTCACCGCCGGATCGAGCATCACCGCCGCATCGACCGAACCCTGCTCCATCGCCGCGACCGCGGTGGAGCCGAGCCCGATGCCGATCACGCCGACCGAACCGGCATCGACGCCGTTCTTCTTCATCAGATAGTTGAGGAAGTAATGGGTGGACGACCCCGGCGCGCTGACGCCGACCTTCTTGCCGGCGAGGTCCTTGATCGAGGTGATGGCGCCGGTCTGCTTCGGCGACACCACCAGCACGAGGCCCGGATAGCGGTCATAAACTACGAAGGATTGCAGGCTCTGTCCCTTGGCAGCGAGATTGACGCAATGGTCGAAATACCCCGACACGACATCGGCCGAGCCGCCGAGCACCGCGGTCAGCGCCTGCGAGCCGCCCTTGAAATCGACCATCTCGACATTCACGCCGGCCCGCTCGTATTCGCCGAGCTGCTTGGCGAGCACGGTCGGCAGGTAGCAAAGGCAGCTCGCACCACCGATCGCGATGGTGACCTTGGACTGCGCGAATGCGGCGCCCGACATGAGCGCCAGCGCGAACAGCGACGAGACAAGCCGCCCGACAAACCGAGCCGTCATGAAAAAATCCTCCCGTGGCGATAAGCGGCCTTCTGGCCGGCCGCGATTGATGTGTTGACGATAAAACACCGGCGCGCGCCTGCAAAGCCCGGCTCCTTCCGGAGATGCTACGGTGCCGCCTCTTTTCCCTCCCCCCCGCGAAGCGGTGGGGAGGGTCGATCGACTGAGTGAAGCGAAGAAGATCGGGGTGGGGACATCCAACACGCTGCGCTCGCGGGGGGAGGAGCCGCAAGCGCTTGCGAAATCACGTCCGCGTATCGGCGGCGACCGGACGCCAGACCAGGAGCCGCCGCTCGACCAGAGTCACGATCCCGTCGATCACAATCACGAACGCGGCCAGCACGAACATGCCGGCAAACACCCCGGCGATATCGAAGGTTCCCTCCGCCTGCAGGATGAGATAGCCGAGCCCTGCCGCCGAACCGAGATATTCGCCGACCACCGCGCCGACCACGGCGAAGCCGACCGAGGTGTGCAGTGACGAGAACATCCAGGACAAGGCCGACGGCCAGTAGACATGGCGCATCAATTGCCGCTCGTTCATTCCCAGCATCCTCGCATTGGCGAGCACCGTCGGGCTGACCTCACGCACGCCCTGATACACGTTGAAGAAGACGATGAAGAACACCAGCGTCACGCCGAGCGCCACCTTCGACCAGATGCCGAGCCCGAACCAGAGCGTGAAGATCGGCGCCAGCACGATGCGCGGCAGCGCGTTGATCATCTTGACATAGGGATCGAAGATCGCGGCGATCAGCGGCTGGCGCGCGAACCAGAAGCCAACCAGGACTCCGCCGACCGATCCGATCACGAAGGCCAGCGCGGACTCGGTCAGCGTGATCCATAGATGCCGCCAGATCGAGCCGTCCGCAAACCAGTGCCAGATCCGCGCGAACACATCGCCCGGCGTCGAGAAGAAGAACGGGGGCACCAGCGGCTTGCCGTCGGACATCGGCACGGTGGTGAGCAGATGCCACGCCACCAGTGTGACGACCATGACGAGGACCTGAAAGCCGACAAGCGCTGCGCGGTTCATGTCCGTTCGCTCCGGGCGAGCCGCATACTCCGTCGACCTCCCCCCTTGCGGGGGAGGTCGGCGAGCCCAAAGCGCGCTAACGTGCGCCGTTGAGGCGCTTTGGCGAGCCGGGAGGGAGGTAAGCCAAAACGAAGGACGTGCAGTTCACCCTCCTCCCCAACCCTCCCCGGCAAGGGGCGAGGGAGCGCGCCGGAGCAAGCATCGAAAGCATGCACACAAAAGACGACCATCACCCGCCCCCCGTCTGGGCATAGCCCTTGAGCACCTCGTCCTTCAGCACGTTCCAGATCTCGCGGTGCAATTCGTGGAAAGCCCTGTCCAGCTTCACCTCGGATATGTCGCGGGGACGCGGCAGCGGCACCTGCCAGTCACCGATGATGCGCGCGGCCGGCCCTGCCGACATGATCACGACGCGATCGGACAAGGCGATCGCCTCCTCAAGATCGTGGGTCACGAACAGCACCGCCTTGCGATCGGCGCTCCACAGATCGAGCAGCAGGTTGCCCATGATCTGGCGGGTCTGCGCGTCGAGGGGACCGAACGGCTCGTCCATCAGGAGGATTTTCGGATCGCGGATCAGCACCTGCGCGAGACCGACGCGCTTGCGCTGGCCGCCGGAGAGCATGTGGGGATAGCGTGCGGCGAAGCCGGCGAGCCCGACCCTTTTCAGCCACTCCTGCGCCCGCGCGCGCGCTTGCCCGGCAGCCACCCCAGCCGTCTCGAGGCCGATCGCGACATTCTGAAGGGCGGTTTTCCAGGGGAACAGAGAGTCGGCCTGGAACAGGTAGCCGGCCTGCCGGTTCAGGTCGGCGAGCCGGGTGCCGAAGATGTCGGCCGTGCCCACTGAGGGAGCCAGCAGACCCGCGGCGACGTTGAGGAGGGTCGACTTGCCGCAGCCGGTCGGACCGACGATGGCGACGAATTCACCGTTGGCGACCGACAGGGTCGCGTCGCTGACCGCGGTATAGGTGACGCCTTTGCCGAGACGAAAGGTGATGGTGACATCGTGCAACGCGACTGCAGGGGCCGTAGGTTTCGCCCCCGCAGGCACAGCCTCGGCTGCTGGTCCCCCCATTGCTGGCGCTCCGCTCCCGCACATGTTTTGCGAGGACATTACCTGCCGAACGAGGGCGCGCAAGCGTCACGCCAATTCCGCATCATTCTGATTGACGAAAATCAGCACGACCAGCAGCGTCATATAGAAGCGGAACGCCGCTTCCTGCCCGTTCCACGTCTTCGACTGCCACATCGCGAAATACTCCCCGCCCACCACCATGAAGCCGAAGAACCACACCATGAAGCCGATCGCGGCCCCCGCCACCATCCAGATCTTGGCGCGCTGGAAGGCAGGGGCCGGGGCGCGCAGCGCAAACAACATGGCGAGGGTCGCGACCCCCAGCAGGATGAATACCAGTCCTTCGCCCGCGATGATGGCCGCATAGGCCAGCGCCCAGAGCCGCGGATCGGTGATCGCGCGGCTCATCAGCTTGTTGTCGGGAAATGTGGTATCCATGCTGAGAACGTGCTTCACGAACTCATAATTGGTACCGTAGTCGACGATATTGTCGTAGGTGACGATGAACGCGAATAACGCCAGCGCTCCCGTCATCGCGATCTTTGCAAGCCGGACAATCAGCATGCGGCGTCCCCTCTCCTGCCGTGCGTCCTGCGTTTATGCGCTTTCACCGGATTCGCCTCAATGACCGACCGCAAGCTGTTCATTCGCATCGAGCTGACGGCGAGCGCGCGGGCGCGTGCGCAGGCCGCAGGACTCGATGTCAATGCGGCGGCGAGCCAGAGCCTCGACGACAGGGTCCAGGTCGGCGATCGTCTCTCGTTCGGCGGCGATGCGGCGGACGATTTCGTGGTGCTGCGCCGGCGCTATCTGATCGGCAGCGGCCCGGCCATTCTGGTTCTGGAAGTCGACCACCCGGCGCGGAATTAAGCGGCAACCGAAAACACCGCGCCATTCTGGATTTCGGGTCCGGGGCCCTTCGCGCAATCGCAGCGACCGGTTGCTCTATCGCGCGCCCGGAAAATGCTCGACATGCGTGTCGCCATTGCTCCCGTAATAGACCACACGCCGTCCGGCAATCGACACAAGATAGCCGACGCAGCCGGCTTCCATCGCCTGTCGACAGAATTGCTTGTACCGGATCGTGCCCGCCTGCACGGCGCGGACCGCGGCCGCAACGCCGCTCGCTGAGAAATCCTGCGCCGCGGCCGCTGGCACGGTCTCGTTGCAGACCACCTCGGATTCTCCGTTCGGCAGGTAATAGGTGCGCTCCGAACGCAGGAAGTCCTGATGGTAGCGCTCGATGCCTGCGTCGGAGAGCTGCTTCACGATTTCGCCGAAGCTCCGCTCGCCGATGTCGGAGAGGCGCGAGGCCTCGACCATGACGTTGCGCACTGCCGGATCCATTTTTGCCCTCCCGTCACGTTTATGCGCTTTCGCGTCAGTCGACTGGCTGGCCCTTCAGGCCGAGCCGGCGGACGATGTCCTTCATCGCATCCTCGATCGTCGCTCGCTCGCGCGGCGAGAGATGGCCGAAGAATTCCGCATCATTCCGGTCGGCGATCGCAGCAAGCCTGGGCACCAGCGCACGGCCCTGCCGTGTCAGCGCCAGCGCCTGAAAGCGGCCGTCCTCGTCGCTCGAGGTGCGGGTCACCAGCGCCTTTGCGATCAGGCGATCCGCGATCTTGGTGATGGCGCCGCGCGTCATCCCGATTTTTTCGGCCAACGCGCTCGGGGGGCGCGCGGCCTCGTATAGCTCGCGCAGCACCACCCATTCCACAACCGAAACATCCTGCGCCCTCAGCCTGTCGCTGAATGCCTGCGACACGCGGTTCGAGACAAAGCGCAGCCAGTAGCCCAGATGGCTTTCGAGCGAACTGGCGCCGGAATTGCGGGCCACCATGACCGGGCTCCATTTTAGTTTCCATGGAAACTACATCCAGCTGGTTTCCATGTCAACTATCCTTGAAAATCATTGAGACACCGCACGCGAGATGCGACTATGCGCCATGCCGCCCGTCATCGCGTTCGAGAATGTGAGCAAGGTCTACGGCGCGGGCGCCACGACTGCGCTCGACGACGTATCGATCGAAATCGTCCCGCGCGCCTTTGTCGCCATCGTCGGCCAGTCCGGCTCCGGAAAGTCGACCCTGCTCGGCATGATTAACCGCCTGATCGATCCGAGCGCAGGCATCGTCCGCTTTGAAGGCGAGGACGTCCGCGACCTGGATCCGATCGCACTGCGCCGCCGCATCGGTTACGTGTTCCAGAATATCGGCTTGTTCCCGCATCTGACGCTGGCGGAGAATATCGCGATCACGCCGCGGCTGCTGGGTTGGGACGAGGCGCGGCGCAGCACGCGCGCCGACGAACTGCTCGATCTCGTGCAATTGCCGCCTGCCGACTATCGCGACCGCCTGCCGTCCGAACTGTCGGGCGGCCAGCGCCAGCGCGTCGGCGTCGCCCGCGCGCTCGCCGCCGAACCGCATGTGATCCTGATGGATGAGCCGTTCGGCGCGCTCGACCTGCGCACCCGTGACTCGCTGAGCCGCGACTACCGCAAACTGCACGACACCCTGAACCTGACCACCGTGATGATCACCCACGACGTGATCGAGGCGGTTCTGCTGGCCGACCGGATCGCCGTGATCCATGAGGGCCGGATTGCCGCTTATGATACGCCGCAGGGTCTGATGGCCGGAACGGACAATCCGGATGTGAGCGCGCTGATGGACATGCCGCGCCGTCAGGCCGAGCGGCTCACTTCGCTGATGCGAAACGGGAACGGCTCGTGATGTTTCGCGATCCCGCCATCGCCGATGCCTGGTCGCGCCTGCCGGACTATCTGGGCCAGCACGTCCTCGTGAGCCTGACAGCGCTCGCTCTCGGGCTCGCGATCAGCCTGCCGCTGTCGCTGTATGCGGTGCGGCGGCCGCATCTGCGCACCGTCCTCCTCGCGGCTGCCAGCATCGTGCAGACAATCCCCGGCCTTGCGCTGCTGGCTCTGTTCTATCCGCTGCTTCTCGGCATCGCCTCGCTCACCGCCGAGTATCTCGGCTTCGACTTTTCCGCGCTAGGATTTCTGCCCTCGGTCCTTGCGCTCGCGCTCTATTCGATGCTGCCGGTGATCCGCAACACCATAACCGGGATCGAAGGCATCGATCCGTCGCTGCGCCGCGCCGCGCAAGGCGTCGGCATGACCGAGCGCCAGTCGCTATTCATGGTGGAATTGCCGCTGGCCATGCCGGTCATCATGGCGGGGGTGCGCACCGCCGCGGTGTGGGTGATCGGCACTGCGACACTGGCGACCCCGATCGGCCAGACCAGCCTTGGCAATTACATCTTCAGCGGCCTGCAGACCCAGAATTGGGTTTTCGTACTGTTCGGCTGTGCGGCTGCGGCATTGCTGGCCCTCGCGGTCGATCTGCTGCTGGCGCTGATCGAGCGCGGTGCGGCCCGCAGACGCCGATTGCCGGTCGCTGCCGGTCTTGCCGGGCTGGCCGTTGTCGTCGCGCTTGCGCTCTGGCCCTCGCTCACGGCCCAGCGATCCGGCTATATCATCGGCGCCAAGACCTTTTCCGAGCAATATGTTCTCGCGGCGCTGATTGCGCAGCGCCTTGAGGCGCACGGACTAAACGCGAGCCGGCGCGAGGGGCTCGGTTCCAGCATCGTGTTCGACGCGCTCGCGGCCAACGAGATCGACGCCTATGTCGATTATACCGGCACGATCTGGGCGAACGCGATGAAGCGGACCGACATCAGGCCGCGCGCGCAAACGCTCGCCGACGTCGCAGCATGGCTCAAAAGCGAGCGCGGCGTCGCCGTTGCGGGCGCGCTCGGCTTCGAGAATGCCTATGCGCTCGCCATGAAACGGAGCGAGGCCGAGCGCCTTGGCATATCCAGTCTCGCCGACCTCGCCCGCCATGCGCCGCAGCTCACCATCGCCGGCGATTACGAATTTCTCAGCCGCCCGGAATGGGCTGCCATCCGCGAGGCCTATGGACTGAATTTCAGGGCGCAACGGGCCATGCAGGCGGAATTCATGTATCCGGCGGCGGGCAACGAGGTCGACGTGATTTCCGCCTATACCAGCGACGGCCGGATCGCGCAGTTCGATCTCGTGGTGCTGGACGACCCCAAGGGCGTCATGCCGCCCTATGACGCCGTGCTGCTGATATCGCCAGGCCGCGCCAATGACAGCGCGCTGCTCGCGGCACTCAAGCCACTTGCCGGTGCGATCGACGTGACGCTGATGCGACAAGCCAATCTGCGCGCGAGCCAGGGCGAGCCGCCGGAACGGGTGGCGCAGTGGATGGCCGCGCGGTTGAAGAAGTAGCCGCACAGCTCCGTTCGGTGTTGCGCAAGCGGGGCCCCCGGCCGTGTTCTTCGGTCCGATGCCTAATTCTTCAGCGCGGGCATCTTGCGAACCAGATCGCCAATCATCTGCGCATGCTGCGCGATGCGCGCCGCGAAGGCCGCTCCGTCAAGATAGCGGACGGTCTGTCCTGATTTCGTCATGGCGGCCACAAAGCCCGCCGAAACGACCGTATCCGCGCAAGCCTTGCGCAGCCGCGATAAGGTTTCGGCCGCAAGCCCCGCAGGAGCGAACAATCCGAACGGGGTCGTGAAGCCCTCGCCCCAGCCGAGCTCCTGCGTGGTTGGCACATCCGGCAAACTCGCCATTCGTTCGCCCGCAATGATGGCGAGTGCACGCAGATTGCCGATAGCGCCTGCATCGCCCGACATCAGGGTGTCGATGTGCTTGCCCATCAGGGCGTTGCGCGCCGGCGCATCGCCTCGAAACGGAACGGCCGTGAACGATACGCCGGCCCGCGAGGCCAGGTCGATCATCTGCAAATGTGGAATGCTGCCCGGGCCGGGATGGCCGTAGGTCAGCTTGCCGGGCGTGCGGCGTGCCTGTTCCAGGAGATCGTTGAGCAAGCGATAGGGGCTGTCGGCGGGCACCACAATGGCGGTGATGGTGGCCGTCACCTGGCAGATATAGTCGAACGAGGCCACCGAGTAGCGCAGGTCGCTACGCAGATGCGGCTGACCGGTGATCGTGCCCATCGCCGAGTAGCCAAGCGTGTGACCATCGGCCGGCGCTCCCGCGACCGCCGCAGTGCCAAGGGTGCCGGCGGCGCCGTCCTTGTTGATCACGACAACCGTCTGGCCAAGCGCCTTCGACATTCCGTCCGCGACGATGCGTGCGGTGACATCGGTGACGCCGCCCGCAGGATAAGGCACGACGATCTCGATATTGCGCGCCGCTTGCGCGAATGCGGCGCCGGACAGCAGCATCGGGACAATGCACGCGACCATGTAGCGTGACAGATGGGCGATCATATGCTGCACCTCGCCGCGGCAGGCAGGAGTTGATGGAACTGAGCGATCGAAAGCAAGAGCAGTGGCCTCGCTGGTTGCGCGAGCGGGCTATGCGTTTGCGACCGACGTCAGTCGATCTGCGGTCGCCGTGTCGAAGAACTGCGTGTAGGAAGCGAGCTTGCCATCGCGAAATTCGAGAAGGTCGAGAGACTCGGTGACTGCCGTTTTGCCGGTCGCTCGGGACCTCACCGTAAACCGAATGCGGATCGCGGCTCTCGAGCCTTCGACGACGGAATCGACGATATCGAGCTGCTGAAACTCAAACGCATCGACGAGCTCGTTCAAGGCAGCTCGCATGCCATCGCAGCCTTTGGTGTCGATCGCCACACAGGCTTGCGGCGGAGCGGCATTGAGCGTGAATTTTGCATCCGGCGTGAACGCATCAACGATGGCATTCACATCGCCACGCACGCGCGCAGCATAAACCTCGCCGACCACGGTCATGATCTGCTCGCGGGTCATGCGCACCTCCAAGCCGCCACCATCTTTGCGCGAACCTGTCAGGTTGTCTACTGCGGAGCGAGCCGGCCAAAGCGGAAAGCGGGCCGTGGAATGCCCGCGCAGCCGTGGACCCGAAATACCGGGGAAGCAAAGCCTTGCCTTGTGCAGCCGGCCGCGAGACAGTTGGCGCAGCGATCAAGGGATGAAACGCTCAATAACGGGTGGAAAGAGCCATGTCAGCGACGGCCCTGAAGCAGCAGATGGACAAGAGCCATCACACCGCGCGCGCGGAAGCCAATCTGGAAAGCCTGCAGGAGCGCAACAACTGGACCGATCTTCAGAAAATATCGCTCTCGGCGCGAATCCTGGCAGGCGAAGGGCATTTCGCCGGACTCGCCGGCCAGCTGACGGCGCGTCTCGACAAGAACCGCTTCCTGACGCTGCCCCTCGGCACCGAATTCGAGGAGGCGAAGCCGTCCGACTTCATCGTCGTGGACGATGATCTGAATGTCATCAAGGGTGACGGAATCCCGAACCCGGCGACGCGCTTCCACCTCTGGATCTACAAGGAAAAGCCGAACGTCCGCTCGATCGTGCATACGCACCCGCCGGCGACGTCGGCGCTGTCGATGATCGGCCAGCCCCTGGTCGTGGCCCACATGGACATGTGCATGTTCCAGGACCAGTGCGCCTATCTGCCGGACTGGCCCGGGCTGCCGATCGGCGACGAGGAGGGGATCATCATCTCCGAGGCGCTCGGCGACAAGAAAACCGTGCTGCTCGCGAACCACGGCTTGCTCACGGCGGGCGAAACGATCGAGGAGGCGACCTATCTGGCGTTCTACTTCGAACGCGCGGCGGCGCTTCAACTGACCGCATCCGCGGCCGGGACGCTCAAGCCCGTCGATCCCGACAAGGCGCGGGAAGCCGGGAGTTTTCTGCTCAAGCCGAAGATCGTCGAATTGACGTTCGACTACCTGGCGCGACGTGCGCTCAAGGGCGGCGACAGGCGGGAATTTATCGCGAACTGAACAATCTGACTTTTGGTTCAATCGTGATGCCCGCGCTTGTCGCCGGCATCCCCGTCATTATTGCCTATGAAAGGACCGAATGGCCGGGACAAGCCCGGCCATGACAGATCATCGTGGATCAGTTCCGCGCCTTATCCACTAGAGCGCGCTGCTTGATCCACGGCATCATCTCGCGCAGCTTCTCGCCGACCTTCTCGATGTCATGCGCGGCAAGCTTGGCGCGCGTTGCCTTGAACGAGGTCTGGTTGACCTTGTTCTCCAGCATCCAGTTGCGGGTGAACTTGCCCGACTGGATGTCGTCCAGAACCCGTTTCATCTCGGCCTTGGTCTCGGCGGTAATGATGCGCGGGCCGGTGACATACTCGCCGTATTCGGCGGTGTTCGAGATCGAGTAGTTCATGTTGGCGATGCCGCCCTCGTAGATCAGGTCGACGATCAGCTTCACCTCGTGCAGGCATTCGAAATACGCCATCTCCGGCGCATAGCCCGCCTCGACCAGGGTCTCGTAGCCGGCCTTGATCAGTTCGACGAGGCCGCCGCACAAGACGGTCTGTTCGCCGAACAGGTCGGTCTCGCATTCTTCCTTGAACGTCGTCTCGATGATGCCGGCCCGGCCACCACCGATCGCCGAGGCATAGGAAAGCCCGAGGTCGTGCGCATTGCCCGATGAATCCTTGTGGATCGCGATCAGGCACGGCACGCCTGCCCCGCGCTGATATTCGCCGCGCACGGTGTGGCCAGGGCCCTTCGGCGCGACCATCAGCACGTCGAGATCGGCGCGCGGCTCGATCAGGTTGAAATGCACATTGAGGCCGTGCGCGAACAGGAGCGCAGCGCCTTCCTTCATGTTGTTATGCAGGTGGTCGCGATAGATGTCGCCCTGCAATTCGTCCGGGGTCAGCATCATGATGACGTCGGCCCATTTGGCGGCCTCTGCGACTTCCATGACTTTGAACTTCTCGCCCTCGGCCTTCTTGGCGGAGGCCGAGCCCTTGCGCAGCGCAATCGCCACGTCCTTCACGCCGGAATCCCGCAGGTTCAGCGCATGGGCATGGCCCTGGCTGCCATAGCCGACGACGGCGACCTTCTTGCCCTTGATCAGGTTCAGGTCGGCATCCCGGTCGTAATAAACGCGCATCATCAACCCCTGAAATGGCGGCTCCCGGCCGCATCGCGGAAGAGGCGCCGGAGGCGGTTCCGGCGCCGTTCGGCTGCGGTTCTAGGGGGATGGGGGCGCGGGGACAAGCCCGCAGACGGCCGACCGGGCCTTGGCGGTCGGCCAGCCGCATCCGGGCGGGCCCGGTCAGGTCAGCGGAGGTCAGGATGCGACCACCTGCAGGCGCGGGGCTGGGTGAGGCGCTTGGGAAGGGGTTTGGGAAGGGGTTTGGGGATAGGCGCGGGCCGCGACGGGAGCGGCTTGGAATTGCAGAGCCCCCGCTTCGGAGAACAGCTTCCAGCGCTTCGGCCGGAACGCG
>Ga0182742_1002184_pt1 | contig 22411 bp, 22 predicted proteins | sample eDN5th37CBELigMG_FD_128880 | JGI IMG/M metagenome (GOLD analysis project Ga0182742, IMG submission 128880) | Enriched Miracle-Growth compost microbial communities from Emeryville, California, USA - eDNA 5th pass 37_C BE-Lig MG (version 2)... ... | reverse complement strand
CTCGCCGTGCGCCTCGTCATTGGCCCGGGCCTTCTCGAGCGCAGCGATCTGGGCTTCCGTCAGCACCAGCCCGTCCTGGGCGCTCTTGGCCTCGAGCGCTTTCAGCCGCTTCTTCATGGTCTCTGGCCTATGCCAGCGCCGGGCGGAACGCCTTCGCCGCCCTGGCCGGGGAAGAGACCCTGGACGTGTCGCGGCGCATTGCCCTGATGCAGGTCGCAGGAGCCTTCGCCGACGCGACCTGCACCCTGACGAACAGCTTCAACACCGGGCGCTACTATCCATCCTTCGACGACCTCTATGGGGCGAGCAACTGCAGCTCCACCGGTGGCGGCCGGTGGCGTGCTGCTTGGCGGCCCTATGGGCAGCATCGCCAAGCTGATGCTGGCACAGGCCGGCGTGCAGGGCGCCGGCGCGCTGATGGGCGCCATGGTGAGCCAGGGCCAGGAGGAGGCGATTGCCACCGACCAGCTCGGGCGGACCCTCCGCGATCTCAACACCGGCTTCGGCGCGCTGCGGGAGAGCGTCCGGGCGACTGCGGTCGGCCTGGCGCTGACCTACGAGGAGGCGCAGCGCCTCAGCATGTCCTGGGCGCGCCTGACGAACGAGACCTCCGCCGCCGGCGTGAGGGAGGGCGTGCGCTTCGCGGCGGGGATGGCTCGCGGCTACGGCATCGACCCGAGCAGTGTCGTGAGTGTGCTGGGCCGGGCGCAATTCCTCGGGCAGGAGCCGCACCGTCATGCGCCGGTTCAGCGAGGCGTCGGCCATCGTGGCGCCGCCAATCCAAGCCTTCGACGGGATGTTCCACTGCATGGTGGTCAGCGAGGCGAGGACGTCGCCGGCGATGTTCTCCCGTACATTCATCGCCGCATCGAAGCAGCGGACGAAGAGGCGCCCGCCATCGGCGCCGCCCACCAGCCAGTGAGCCAGGGAGAACTCCTTCGCCGCCGAGGTGTCGACCACGAAGGCGAAACCCTTCGTCGCCTAGAGCAGCAGCCCGCGCGAGGTCGCGGTGATCCCGTCCAGGCCGTTGAAGGACAGCCCGGCCAGGGTGGTGGCGCTGGTGGTCGAGGTAGCGATCGCCGCCAGGCCCTCGACGCCGATCTCAAGGGCGCTGTGCCGGAAAGCGGCGGCTCGCAGGTTCTGCACGCCGCCGAGCAGGCGCAAGTGGCGCGAGGCCGGGGCGCGGTGGCGGTTGTACACCGCATTGCCGCAGCGGGTAGCGGTGGCCGTGTACTCGATCCCGACCCGGTAGGTGTTGGCCCAGGCGACCTCGTACTCGCAGTCCTGCGTGGCGCTGGTGTGCCGCGCCACGATCGGCGAGCAGGCCTCCATACGCAGCGCCCGCCCGATGATCGCCGAGCCGCCGGTCTCGTTCAGGAACGGGATGGCGACGTTGGGGTCGAGCTGGCGCAGCTCGAAGTTCGGCGCGTCGAAGACGTGCCGGTTGTGGTTGGTGTAAGCTCCCGGCGCCTGGCTGAGCCGGATCCCGAAGCGATCGAGCGTCGGGTTGATGCCGGTGGCACAGGCGAAGTGGCCTCCGTAGTAGCGAACCGAGGTGTTCCAGGCGCTTGCCGTCGCGCAGTAGATGTCCAGCCCAATCTTGTTGCTCAGGAAGCGGTGCAGGTAGAGCGTGCTGTCCTCGAAGCCACGGCCATCGCCCAGCGTACGCAGGCCGGTGGTGAAGCCCTCGACCAGGCGGACATCGAGCACGCTGGCATCGAGGTTGCGGGCTAGGATGCCGATATCTGCCTCGCTGCTCCAGTCGGATTGGGTTTTCCGCCGCACCTGCAGGTGCGTATAGAGCTTCTCTCCGTTCCGCACCGTGCCGCCGTCGCCTAGCGTCAGCACTGTCGCCGGCGCCGTGCCGGTGTACTGGATGATGCCCCGCATGATCAGGCCGCGCGCGCCGCCGCCGAGCGCCACACCGGCGGAGACGTTCCAGGTACCGGGCGGGATCAGCACGAACTTGCCGTCGGCCGCAGCGCGATCGAAGGCCGCCTGAATGGCGGCGCGATCGTCGGCAACGCCATCGCCGAGCCAGCCGAAGTCACTGGGCAACACCATCTCCCGGTCGTGCAAGTACTTGGCGAAGTCGGTCTTGTTCAGATTGGCGTTGAGGACCAGCAGGTCGTCGATGCGGGCGGGCATGACGCGTGCCTCCGGATCAGAGGGCGGTCGCCGAGACCGGCCCGGCAAAGGCCGAGACGTTGCCCTCTGCCGAGACGGCGCGCAGCCAGTACCAGCGGATCTCGCCCGCGGTCAGGCCGGTGCGGTCGTAGAAGAGGCTGGTCGGCTCGGTTGCCAGCTTGCTGGCCACCGCCAGGCTGTTCGAGGCGGCCTCGAAGATCTGCAGCCGGACCGCATCGGCCGGGAAGCTACCGGAGAGCCGGACGCCGCCGACGATGCCGGTCGCCGTCGGCGCCGAGACGACGGCCGGCGCCAGGGCTTCGCGCCAGCCCGAGACGGCGCCGCTGCGGGCCACGGCGCGAACCCGGAAGGCGGTTGGCTCAGCGGTGGGGATCGAGGCGGCAATGGCGCCCTGCCCAGCCCCGTAGCCCTGCCAGGCGGCGACGGAGGCCGGCAGGAATTCGACCTCGTAGTTCGCCAGGTGGGCGCTGGCCACGGCCGCCCAGGACACCGCCAGGGCAGCGAAGCTGGTGCCGGTGGGCGTGCCGACCGCGATGCTGGCCGGCGTGGCGATGCGGCCTGGGTTCGGCAGCACCACCGAGGGATTGTCACCGGTGGCGCGCTCGTCCACTGCCGGGTTCCAATCCCAGACCGCCGGGTCCTCCTCGGCCAAGGTCAGGTTCACCCCGCCGTCCGGCGCGAGAGACCAGCCAGTCACCCGTGCCGGGAAGGGCGCCAGGCGGTCGAGCGCGACCATCGCCCCTTCCCAGGGGCGCAGCCGCAGGGCCGAGAGGTTGGCCGGGAATCCCCTGGCGAAGGCATCGCCGATGCCGCTCGCGGCCCGGTGACCAGCGCGGCACGCGGCCATATCCGTGGGCGTCCAATCATGACTGGCATAGCGCGTTCTCCGCGATCCTATGCTACGCTTATCTCCCACCGGGAGGGTTGAACGATGCGACGTCGTGACCTCTTCACCATGGCCACTGCGACCATTGCCACACCTGTGCTCCTCCCATATCGCCCGGTTGCGGCGGCTACACCCATCCCGTCCGGCTATCGCGTGACCTGGTTCGACGCCACCACGCCAGGCAGCGGTCGCGTCGGCTCGCGTGACGTGACAGCAGCCGGCGATGGCACCTTCTGGTTCTGCGGCCAGCGCAACGGTACGCTCAACCGCCTCGATCCGCGTGATGGCTCCATCCGCGTCGTGCCTCTTGGCCGGGGTGCTGCGCCGCATGGCGTCGTCCGCGGGCCGGATGGCGCGGCCTGGGTCACGGAGGGTGGCCAGAACGCCATTGCCCGCGTCGATCCCGCAGACCATCACATACGCCTCTGGCGACTGCCGGAGCGCTTCTCCGGCGCAAACCTGAACACCGGCGTGTTCGACCTGCGCGGCATCTATTGGTTTACCGGGCAGAGCGGCATCTACGGGCGCTTCGACCCGCGCACGGAGCGGATGGATGTCTGGGAGGCCCCGCGCGGGCGCGGTCCCTACGGCATCACCTGCACGCCCCAGGGCACGGTCTGGTATGTCTCGCTCGCAGGCAACCACCTTGCGCAGATCGAGGACCTGGAAACCGGGCGGGTCAGGATCGTGGAGCCGCCGACGCCGAACCAGGGTGCTCGCCGGGTCTGGTCCGACCGTGCCGGCCGGCTCTGGATCAGCGAGTGGAACAGCGGCAACGTCTCCGTCCACGACCCGCACGACAGGTCGTGGCGGGCCTGGCGCCTGCCGGGGCAGCGGCCGCGGACCTATTCAGTCTGGGTCGATCCTTCGGACAAGGTCTGGCTGACGGATTTCTCGGCCAATGCGATCGTCCGGTTCGATCCGGCAGATGAGAGTTTCCTGTCCTTCACCTCCGATCGCCCGAATGCGAATGTGCGGCAGATGGACGGCATCGCCGGCGAGGCCTGGGGCGGCGAGAGCGGCACGGACCGCCTCGTGCGGATCCAGTACGGGTTGTGAGGCGCCTCGCATCGGCAGCTCTGCTGATTGCGCTCGTACCCGCGGCCGCATTGGCGGTGGAAGGTCGCGCGGTGTTCGAGCGGCACTGCGCCGCCTGCCATGCGATTGCGGCAGCGGCATCGCCCGGTGCGGGCCCGAATCTCAGTGGCATTATCGGCCGGCGCGTCGGCAGTGACCCGGATTTCGACTACTCTCCGGTGCTGCAAGCGGCGCGAGAGGCCGGTCGGGTTTGGGATGCACCAAGCCTGGAGGAATTTCTTGCCGATCCGGAGGCAATGTTTCCCGGCATCTGGATGGGTGCGAACGGTCTCCGCGACGCCGGCGACCGCCTGGCGATCATAGAATACCTTCGGACCCGGCGGTGAGCCGATCGCGGCCGACGAGCCAGTTCCTCCGCACGGAGATTATTGACGGTTGGCAGGTGGGTTTGAAGCAACCGATGTAGGTTAGGCGCAGCACATCGCAGCCCGTCGGATCCGCTGTGCGAAGGTATCAGAGCTGTGAAGGCTGTCTGCCGCCCGGGGCACCGGATATGACCGAGCAGAACGAAGGCTGGCGACGCGTATATGAATTCTGGTTCCCGCCAGGGCTTGAAGCGGCGGGGGCGGAGGTCCACGGCCGGATCTTCCTCCGCTGGTTCGGCGGCGGGGCGAACGCTGAACTGCCCCCCTTCACGCCGCTGCTGGAGGCTGCGCGGAGAGGGTGGCTCGACGACTGGCGGGTCACGCCGCTCGGCCGCCTGTCGCTGATCCTGGTTCTCGACCAATTCCCCCGCGGCCTCTTCGCCGGCACGCCTGAAGCCTATGCCTGCGATGCCGAGGCAATGCGCCTCGCCGAGGAGGGGCTGGGCAATGGGCAGTACGACGCCCTCGCCTGGCCCTGGGAGAGGACCTTCTTCCTCCTGCCGCTGGCCCATGCCGAAGGGCCGGACCACCGCGCGCGGCTGGAACGGGTCGTCACCCTGGCAGAGGTGGTGGCACGTGAGGCTCCGGCACCGCTGCGGCCGCTCTACGAGCACTCCGCCCGGCAGGCGCGCGGCCATCTGGAGGTGATCACACGCTTCGGCCGCTACCCGCACCGCAACCTGGTGCTCGGGCGCCTCTCCACGCCAGAGGAGACGGCATGGCTAGCGGCAGGCGACTTCGTCCACACCCGCCAGCCGCCGTCCCTCGGCTGAACGCCGCGCTACCCGGCGCACGCGACCGGACCCGCTGCAGGACGCTGGCTTCAACGCCATTCTTGCCCGGCCCGGTGAGACGCCGGCGCAGCAGGGCAAGGATGGCGTCCTGCTTGGTTTCCTCCCCTGGTTTACGCGGTATGGCGCCAAAAATACGCGCTGACCTGGTCAGCAGAGCGCGCAACTGCCTGGTAGCCGCAGGCAGCTGCTGGCGGTCTGCGGCTTGGAGAAGGGGCGCGCAGGGCGGGCGTCGCCTCAGCGTGGTTGGGCGTGCCGGCTGGCTTGGGTGACGTAGAGAGTACATCCTTACTGTTGCTTCCAGGCCAAGTCGGGACGCAGGCTGACGTCTGTCTCGGTGAGCGTCAGCAGGCCGGGTGAGCGATGCCTGGTCGACTACCGCGCAGTGCCGGCGGCTGCTTGGCAGGAGGAGCGGCAAGGCTGTCCGGGTGCCGGGTGGCCGTGGTGAGGATCAGGCTTCGGGCGTGTCGGAGAGCTTCATGGGGTCGAGTTCCAGGCCGCAGGCCCTGACCACCAGGTGCACAGATTTCGTCCCAAGACCGCGCAGCAAGGATCGGGCAAGGCGATCTCTCCCTGTCACGTTGCACTCGGGGGCAGGAAGCAGAAGATCGTCACGCTGCCATCCTGAAGGGGAATGGCGCAAAGATGCGGATTCCCATCTGGGTTCTGCACATTGCGGAGCACCTTTTCCGGGGGCACCGCGATCCAGCGGTCCTGAAACAGAACCTCGTACCGTCCGCCTTTGATGCGGAAGTCAGACGCGGTGCTACAGTCCGCATCACTGCAGCATGAGCCGCCGACATCGGGTCTCTGCCAATCCGTGTAAGGGCCGTGGGCAAAGCTTGGCATCGCCGCGACACATGCCATGAGTGGGACTGCACGAAAGAGGTTGGCAGGCTTGGCCCGATGCCGAAGCCACATGCGCCAGAAGCAGCAGGCTCGCAGCATGTCATCCTCCTCGGGAAGAAGCGAGCGCACCAATACTCCAGACGCCATAAAGGAAGCGCCTCTCGAAATCTCGTCCGGGGGGAGTATACTGATCCTGATTGGTCAAGCTGTGCTCTGCCTCACAATCGGCGCCGCGAGATGATCTCTCCAGCTCCGGCCAGACAGATCGAGGCGCTTCAGCTCGGCGGCTCTGCCGGCCGCCAGGGCGTGTAACAGCCGCAGATGGTCCGACGAATGGAACATTCGCCGGCTGAGCAGCTGGCCCGCGGCAGGTTGAACCCAGGCCCTGGGGAAGTACTGCTAACTTGATCGCACCATGTGGAAGCCGGGCCGTGGCCGACTCGAACGCCGCCTGCTCCGCACCTCGCGGGATGGCACGACCCGCGGATGACCATCCAGCGCTGGGGGGCAACCATGCCGACCCTTATGACCCGTCCAACCTTTGAACACCTGAGGCGGCTCCGCGCCCGGCTGATTGACCAGGGCTTTGCCTCCGCTACATCGGAGCAGCCTGGTGTCGCCGGCCTCTTCCTCCCCTGGGCCGGCCAGCGGCTGGCCAAGGCAGGCGGCATCTACTGGGTCGGCGCTGCCACTGAGGGTATCTACGGCGCCGAGGGCGAACAGAGCTTCGAGGCCTGCCATGAACGGGCAGCCAGGCTCTGCGACCGTGGCCCGCATGCCCGTGCGCATACGCCGCTCTGGCTCTTTCTCGATGGGCTGACGCGGGCGCTGCTTGACGGCTCTTACGACACGACAACGGACCGTTGGGGCTGGTCAAACCTCCTCAAGATCGGCTGGAGCGTGGGCACCCCCCAGGACTGGCCAGCAGGGCTCGTCGAGCGCCAGCAGGAAGCCTGCGCCGCGGCGCTACGTGAGGAGTTCGCACGACTGCGGCGCAGCCTCATCTTCGTCGGATCGCTCGACGACTTCGGCATCCTCGGCGAGGCGCTCGGTGGCAATCCGGGCTGGAATGGAGAAGAAGACGAAGTAGCGGGTCTTTGGTGGTTCCATGACGAGGCCTCGGGTAATCTTTTCGTCCACGGCTGCCATCCGAATGCAGCACGGCGGGGGCACTTTTCCGATGCGGCGCTCGATCGGACGGTCATGCTCGCCCGCAACCTGCTGCCACGCTTCGCATGATGACGCAGCAGCGGACCGGCCCGGCGTTGCACGACAGTAGGCAGGAGTGGCCCCGGTATAGCCGGGGCGAGCGGGTGGCCGACGCGGTCGTCCACACTGCCGGCCTGTCCGCCGCACTCGTCGCCTGCGCTGCGCTCTTCGCAACAGCTTCCCGCCCCACGGACATCCGCCTTGTCGTCGCGCTCGGCCTCTATGCAGCTGGGCTGGTGGCGATGCTCAGCTGCTCCGCGCTCTACAACATGGCCGCGGAAGGGCCGGCGCGGGCCCTGCTGCGCCGCTTCGACCATGCGGCGATCTTCGTCATGATCGCCGGCACCTACACACCGGTCGCCCTGCTTGGGATTGGTGGGATCTGGGGGTGGGGGCTGCTGGCTGTGGTCTGGACAGGGGCGGCCGGCGGGGCGGCGCTCAAGCTCCTCGCGCCAGCGCGTTTCGAGCGCGCCTCGATCGCCGCCTACCTGCTGCTCGGCTGGGCAGGATTGGCGGCACTCGACCCGTTACTCGCGGCACTACTGCCGCAGGATCTGGCACTGCTCGTTGTGGGCGGCCTGCTCTACAGCCTGGGCGTCATCGTCCACCTCTCGACGCGCCTGCCCTACCACAACGCCCTTTGGCATGCGCTCGTGCTCGCTGCCGCCGCGTGCCACTACGTGGTGATCCTCCGCCTCGCAGCCGCACCCGCCGGCTGACTCGGCATGTGGCGCGGCAGGACGCAGAGGACGACCAGCCTGCTCCTCGGGCAAGGCATGCTCCTCGGGCAAGGCATGGAAACAATGACTGTTAACTTCCCGCCTTGCCCACAACCACTTCAACCGAGCGGCGTACCCGGCCCGCGGCGGAGCTGGCTCTCCCGCACGACCCGCTCGTGGCCGTCGCGGACGTTCCTCACCCGGTACTCGCGGTCAGCTGCATCGTTCGGGAGTAGACGCAGGACCGTGTAGGTCCCGCGCGGGACGTTGCCATCGAGTTTGCCGGGCACGAGTTCGACATTCTGCCCGATCGAGAAGCTGTGGGGAGGCATGGCGGTTCCTCGCGGGGCGAGTTGGAGCCCGGGCGGTGCCAGGGTAAGGCGACCAGGCGGCCCGCGCGCCGCGTCGCCTCGGTCAGCCGATGATGTCGCGGACGATCCGGCGGATCTCATCTGGCGTCAGGCCCGATGGTTCGGGGTCTCGCGGAGCCGTGATCGCGGGCCGAGCGTTTGCAAGTGCAACAGGCTCAACTGCCAGCTGGAGCTCCGCTGGAGTTCCTATGGGTACTAAGTACACGTTTTCCTTTCGTGGCGACGCCGGTTCTGGGCGTCGTTCTGCATGGGTCTGGAGTTCATTCCAGGTAAGGCTATAGATGCTTGTGCGATGCATGGCTGGTTGCGCGATGCGGGAGCCGGCCTGCTCGGCATGCCTTACAGTTCCTCCAGCGCCTGCGGGATGGCCGGAGGTCGGGGGCGGGGCGGGGGCACGCGAAGATCGCTCCGCCGCGGCCGTCAGGCCAGCTTCAGATTGCCGGCAGAGGTCTTACCCTGCTGACTGCGTTGAAGTTCGTATTCCAGCTTCTGGCCTTCCTGCGGATTTTCGATCCCGGCGCGCTCGACGTCGGAGATGTGGAGGAAGACATCCTTCGAACCGTCGTCAGGCTGGATGAAGCCGTAGCCCTTCGTCGCATTGAACCATTTGACGGTGCCGGTTGGCATGGCGGTGTTCCGTTCACAACAAGGTGCCGCTCGCGCAATATCGCGCGACGGATCAAACTTCGCGCTTCACGGGGAAACGGGCACCAAGCTTGGCGCTCGATCATGCTGCAGCAAGGAGAACAGGCTGAACCAATCGAGTTTGACGAAATGCTATATGGTGCGTCGTCCATGCTTTGCAACCCCTGACGTGATGATCCCCAAATCTTGTCACAGCGTCATCCCCGCGCCGTCACTTGTCGCCCCCCAACCTCCAAGCTGATGATTCGCGCACATCCTGCACATCTTCAGGCGCCGCCACCCGCTGTGATGGGGCGCTGCTCTGCAATGTTGCTATCGGAGACGTGACCGATGCGGCCCGGATCGGCTTTCCTGGCTTGGCGCCACCCGATTCACACCCCAGCCTGACCAGCAGCCGATCCGGCATCGCTCGCGCAGCCGGTGTCTCGCTAAGCAACTTATCGAGCATGACAGGGACGAGGATGCGCGTCGGCATGTTGGGTCGGAAGCATGCGTGCCTGTTGCCGCAATGCCCAACCACCATCCCACCCGCCCAGCTATAGCCATGCATGGCCGCTCGAACATGGCACATTACATTATGCGTCCGCCTGGATGCGGTGGGTCAGGCGCCGTACCACTTGCATGGAGCGGGAAGACTCGCTGAGGCAAGGCCCACCCTCCCGCTATCGGTGGGGGCCCGATCATGGCCTGCAAGATCATCTTCGCTGCGCTGCTCGCAGTCGCCGCCGTGGGCCGCTGCGCGGAAGTGACCTACCCGCGCTCCATGCCGCCGGCGCTCTCGCTGGCGGCGGTCGGTGCTCCACTGCACTGACGCGCCCGGAAGAAGCCGGGATGGGTTCAACCCCCCTGCGTTGGGACTCTCAGGCTCGGAGGCACAGGCTCGCAGGCGCGGCATGCGTCAGAATGATGAGAGGGAACGCCGCCATGCTGAACAGGGCGCTGGCCGAATTCCTGCGGGACTACGCGGTTCCGCTGATCCTGCCACCGGGCACGACCGTCCGGGTAGCCTGCCGGCACATGCGCGAGCGCTCCGCGGACGCCGTGCTGGTGGCTGAGGAGCCGGGGCCAGTGCTCGGCATTGTCACCGGACGTGTGGAGGATGGCCGGGCGTTGGGCATCGTCTCCCATCGCCACTTCTCCAGACTGGAGGAGACACGATTGGAAGAGGAGACGCGGAACTTCGTGGCGCTGCGCTAATGCGGGCCGCTGCCATCGCCAGGCAACCGGAGAGCCGGTGCGCGAGGCTGACCTTGGCGGGGCCAGAGCCACCGTGTCCCGGGTATCCGGTCAGCCTGCCTTCCGGGAAAGGAGGCACCATGCAACGCATATTCGTTATCACGCTGGCGCTTGGGATCGGCCTGTGTCTGGACGGGCAGGTTCCAGGCACGCGCGCCCAGCAACAGGAGCCGGAGGTCGCGCCCTGCCATGTCCAGCGGGGGGGCAGGCAGGTGCATGAGGACGGCAGCATTGCTATCGGCAGCACGACAATCAGGGCGTGCGCGAGGGCGATCCGGGCGGGGAGCGGCACCGGCAGCTGGGGACCATACGAGATCGAGGTGAATGCCGAGAGCTGGGTGCACATCAACGGGGAGGAAATCGGCGTGCTGCAGCAAAGCGCCGACGACGATCCGACCTATGGGGGAGACCCCGACAGGGGCTGAATGCGCCGCTGTCCCTGCTGGTCCTGCCGCGGGGGCAGTTCACCGATTTCGGGCATGCGGTGATGAAGGTTCCTTGCCTGGCTCGGCGTACCCGATAGGTGCAGTGATCTGCCGTCACTGGTTGCCTGGATCAGCCGCTCGTCTTTATCTGGCCCGGTCCCGCACGGCCCGGTTTTCCTCGATGAGCCACAGCAGGCTCTCCGGGATCCGCCCCGCCGCAGCAGCGTCGAACGAAGGACGAAGTTCGTATTGCAGCCAGAGATCGGAGGCGTCGCGCTCCTGTGCTGCTGTTCCGCCCTACGACCGCAGCCTATCCTCTGCCGAGGCTAATTTGGTCGTAGCTGTGCCAGGCTGCCCGGTCGGTTGGGGGCACGGCAATGCCTTCCCGACGAAATCCTCGCAGACGGCGCGTCGTGAGAGCCATCCTATGCAGGGATTCGCACAGGACATAACCCGACCGCCAGACGACGAGCAGAAGAAGGGCAGGATAAGGTTGGTGGCGGCGGCTATGGCAATGGCCGAAAGCGGCAGACCAGTCGCAGACTGGGATGGGGCCAGCCATATGCAGCGCTTGGCCCGAGGCCTTGGAGGCGCGCCATGCGGGCTCGCAGGGCAGCGTGGACGGTGGCCTGGTCAAGTGGGGCCATTCGGAGGGCCCGTGGTTCAGGCATGGGCGGCCAAGTTTTGGCTGCCGTGCACTTTCAGCCCTCGCGCTCCAGATGCGCCGCTCAGGGCCTCAAATTCCTCTCAGCCGTTTCCTTCGGGACCTGCTTGTCTGGCGCCAGCTCGGCAGCCACGCGATGACACGTCCCATCCCGAAGATCCGGCCTTATATAGCCAGGCATATGCCGGGAAAGGACCAGTCATGCCGCTCTATGTCGATCCCGAGAACCGCCGGCTGACCGACGATTTCTACGCTGCCGGCCGTGCCGCCTTCAGCACGGGCGCCTCGGTCACGGAAAATCCCTATGCCAATACCGGCCATCTCGGCCGCGCCTGGTTCGCCGGCTGGCTGGACGCACTGGCCGACCAGCTCGATGGCGGTGACCGCGCGGCGCGCGCCTATCCCGTGCTGCTGGCGCGCGACCAGGCGGACATCTTCTAGCCTTCCGGGGACCGGAAGGCCGAAGAGGGCGGGACCGGGATGGCCGGTTCAGGACCGGCCCGCTTACTCCAGGCTTTCCAGCAGCCCGCAGAGCGTCGCGCAGCGGGGCGCCAGTTCGCGCCAGCGGATATGCTCCTCCGGCGCATGCGCCCCGGCGCCGGAGCAGCCGAGCCCATCCAGCGTCGGTATGCCCATGACCGCAGTGAAATTCCCATCCGAGCCGCCGCCGCGATGCTGCTTCGGCAGGTCATAGCCATGCTGCGCCGCCAGGGCCCGCGCCTTCTCATAGAGGGCCAGCGTCGCCGGCGTCTCGGCGAAGGGCGGGCGGTTCAGCCCGCCCTCGACCTCGATGCGGATGCCATCCTCCGGCGATCCCGCCATGGCACGGAATGCTGCGACGATCCGGTCCGCCTCCTCCAGGCTGGGAATGCGGAAATCCACATGGCAGCCGGCCTCGGGCGGGATGACATTGGGCCGCGTGCCGCCCCAGATCGGCGCGACATTGGTGGTGACGCCGCGCTCCAGATCGGTCAGCGCATGGATTTCCAGGATCTTCCGCGCCAGGGCCACCACGGCGCTGCGGCCCTCGGACCAATTGCCACCGGCATGAGCGCTGCGGCCGGTGACGCGCAGGGTGAAGCGGCCCGTGCCCTTGCGCGCGGTGACGCAGGCGCCCTGCGCGCCCCCCGCCGGCTCCGGGATCAGCACGGCGCAGGCGCCCGCCGCCTCGCGCTCGATCGGCGCGCGGCTGGTGGGGCTGCCCATCTCCTCATCCGGGGTCAGCAGCAGGGTGATGGGGCGCTTGGTCGGCACCTTCTGCCGCAGGATCTCCCGCACGCTGTGGAAGGCCATGAAGCTGCCGGCCTTCATGTCGTAGATCCCGGGGCCATACGCCCGATCCCCCTCCACCCGGAAGGGCATGGATTTCGCGAGCGTCCCATGGTCCCAGACCGTGTCCACATGGCCCGCGACCACCACCGGCTTGCCCTCGCCCGGCGTGCGCGCGATCAGCGTGTCGCCGAAGCCGTCGCGGCCGGGCAGGCGCTCGATCCGGGCGCCCACGGCGCGCAGCTCGGCCTCCGCCATGTCCAGCAGGCCGTTGACCGCCTTGGCATCGGTGGTCGGCGTCTCCCGCTCCACCCAGCTGCGGAGTTCTTCGAGCAGTCTTTCGGAGGAGCCGATCTCGGTCCGGGGCATGGGACGACCTCACGGAAATGCAGGAAACCAGTGTCCTGATGACAGCCGCCCCGGCGCTTGTCCACCGGCCCTGCCGCCGCTAGACCGGCCCCCCGACAGCGGCCAGGGGTTCGTTTCACGCATGGGTGAAGGCATCTTCTTCGAGGATCTTGCGGTCGGCCAGAAGGCCAGCTTCGGCAAGACGATCACCGAGGCCGACATCGTCCTCTTCGCCGCCGTGACCGGCGACACCAACCCGATGCACCTGAACGCCGACTACGCCAAGGGCACGATCTTCGGGGAGCGCATCGCGCACGGGATGCTGGCCGCCGGCCTCATCACCAAGGTCCTCGGCACCCAGCTTCCCGGCCCCGGCACCATCTATCTGTCGCAGTCGCTGAAATTCCGCGCCCCGGTCCGCATCGGCGAGACCGTGACCGCGACGGTGGAAGTGGTGGAACTGCACCCCGAGCGGCATCGCGCCACGCTGCGGACCGTCTGCACCGTGGCCGGCACCCCGGTGCTGGAGGGCGAGGCCTATGTCTCCGTCCCGAGCCGCGACTCCCGGCGCCGCCACGACTGATCCGCGCATGGCGCAGCAGCCCCGCATCGTCGAGAGCTGGACGGGGCTGCCGCGGGAGCTGCGCGGCGCCACCGTCGCGCTCGGCAATATGGACGGGGTGCATCTCGGGCATGTCGCGGTGCTGCGCGCGGCGCATGCGGCGCGGCCGGGGGCGAAGCTGGCCGTCCTGACCTTCGAGCCGCATCCGCGTGAGCATTTCCGCCCCGATGACCCGCCCTTCCGCCTGACCCTGTTGCCCGCCAAAGCGGCGGCGCTGGGCGCGGCGGGCGCCTCCATCGTCTATGCGCTGCGCTTCGACGAGGCGCTGGCCGCCATGCCGGCGGAGGTCTTCTTCGAGACGGTGCTGCACCGAGGCATCGGCGCGATCCACCTGGCCTGCGGCCAGGATTTCGCCTTTGGCCACCGCCGCGGCGGCGATGCCGCCTCCCTCTCTCGCATGGCGGAAGCCTGCGGTATCGGCGTGACGGTGGTGCCGCCGCTGATGGAGGGGCAGGCCCCCATCTCCTCCACCCGCATCCGCCGCGCCCTGCAGGACGGCTATCCGGAGCGCGCGGCGGCGATGCTCGGCCGCCCCTGGGAGGTGCGGGGGACGGTGGTGCATGGCGACAAGCTCGGCCGCGTGCTGGGCTGGCCGACCGCGAATCTCTGGCTCGGCCGGCATCTGGAGCCGGCGCGCGGCGTCTATGCCGTGACGGTCATGCTGCCGGAGGGGCAGGAGGTGAAGGGCGTGGCGAATATCGGCCGCCGCCCGACCCTCGGCGGCGATCCGGAGACGCGGCTGGAAGTGCATCTCTTCGACTTCGCAGGCGATCTCTACGGCCAGGAGATCGGCGTGCGGCTCCGGCATTTCCTGCGCCCCGATGTCCGCTTCTCCGGGCTGGAGGCGTTGAAGGCAGCGATCGCCCGGGACGCGGAGGAGGCGCGGGCGGCGCTGGGATAGGGGGCGCTCAGGCCGTTGCCTGGACGGGCTGGTTGGCCATCGGCTGCGGCCGCACCTCCTCCCAGCAGCAGCTCCGCGCCCGGCCGGCGAGCTTCGCGGCATAGAGGGCGGTGTCGGCCCGGCGCAGCAGATCCTCCCACCCCGCCGCATCCGCCGGATAGCTGGCGATGCCGGCGGAGAAGGTGACCCTGCCGATGCCCAGCCCGCTCACCTCCTCGTCCAGCATGGCGCGCCAGTCCTCGATGCGGGGCTGGGCCTGCCGGGCGGTCAGGCCCGTCAGCAGCACCAGGAATTCCTCCCCGCCCAGGCGGAAGACGTCGCTGGCCGGCCTGGTGCCGCGCAGCAGCACCGCGGCGAGGCGCTGCAGCACCACATCCGCGGTCTGGTGGCCATGGGTGTCGTTCAGCCGCTTGAAGTGATCGAGGTCGAGCATCACGGCGGTCAGCGGCTTGCCGGCCTGCCTGGCCTCGGCCAGCAGCAGGGGCTTCATCTGCTCGAAGAAGCGACGGTTGTGCAGGCCCGTCAGGGGATCGCGGACTGCCTGTTCCCGTAATTGTTGTTGCAACTTCAAGTTGTCATCCAGTTGCGTCCGTAGCGCCGCCAGTGCCTCCTGCAGCCGCGTCTCGGCCTGCACGCGGCGGGTGACATCGCGCAGCAGCAGCAGCCGTCCGGCCCGCCTCTCCCTGTGCGTCAGGGGCACGGCCTCGACCTCGTAATGCCGCCCTGCTGCCTCGATCAGCAGTTCCGTCCGCCGCTCCTCCCCGGCCAGCCGCAGGCGGTGGAGCGTCTCCCGCAGCAGCGGCGCTGTCTCAAGGCTCTGGCCCACCGGCTGGCTGGGCATGCCCGGCAGGCGGCGGGCGGCGGGGTTGGCATCCAGGATGATGTCGTGGGCATCGGCCACCAGCACCGGGTCCGGCAAGCCGTCCAGCAGCGTGTCGCGGGCGACGGGCAGCAGGTCGAAGTAACGGCGGGAGATCAGCCAATGGAAGATCGCGCTCGTCACCAGGAAGCTGAAGGGCGTCGGGTTGGAGTCGAAGAGCCGGACCGCTTCGGTGACATAGGCGATGTTCGACAGCCAGGGCAGCACGGCCGCGAGGAGCAGGCCGAGATAATGCCGGCGATACAGGGCCGGCGCGCGATGGATGGCCTGCAGCGCGACCACGACCGTCTTCAGCATCACCAGGTAGAGACAGAGGGCAATGGCGAAGTAGCCCGGGCCGTGCTGGTAGTTCAGGGCGGCGTCCGGCCCGTCCTCGATCGGCTGGGCCGGGACATAGATCAGGTGGTGCCAGTCATTGCTGAGCGCCAGCGCCCAGCCCAGCCCCGCCAGGCCAAGGACAACCCAGGACCAGCAAGGGCGTGGCTCCCCCTGGACATAGGCGCGCAGGAAGAGGGCCCAGAAACCCGGCGCGGCGATGATGCCGGCCCAGGTCATCTCGGCCCAGAACAGCTTGGCCTCCGGAGCCGCCGCCATGATCTTCAGCGCGGCGCAGCCTGCCCACCAGGCGGCGGCGAGTTGCATGGCGAGGAAGCTGCCGCGGCCGGGGAAGGGCGGCCGCTGCCGGATGCGCCGCACCAGCCACAGGGTTGCCAGCAGGGCGGTCAGCAGCAGGATCAAGGGCAGGGACACGGGATTTCCTCGGCTCGCCAGGGACACGGCAGCCGGGCCGCCGGTACATCGCGACGGTGCGCACGTGATGGTTGAAAAATGGTGCTACTTCCAAACTAAAGCAAGCCAGTTCCCCAAATTGAGGTGTGCCAGGTCCGGGCCGGGCCTTGTGACGCGGCGCTTGACCCCGGCCCGCTGCGGTTCCAGAAGCAGAGGATGACCCGGAACCGGACGGAAGCCAGGCTGCCGCAACGAATTACCGGCCCGGCCCTCGGCTGAGGGCCGGGACCCCGACCTGTCGCACCCCTTCACCCGCCGCATGCCGCCCTGCCCGATCAGGACCGGCCGCCTCGGATCAGATTCATGACCGATTCCTCGCCCACCCTGCCGGCCCGCGATTATCGCGGTACCGTCTTCCTGCCGCAGACCTCCTTCCCCATGAAGGGCGACCTGCCGAAGCGGGAGCCACAATGGCTCGACCGCTGGCGGAAGCTCGATCTCTGGGCCCGGCTGCGGGAGAAGTCGAAGGGGCGGGAGAAATTCGTCCTGCATGACGGCCCGCCCTACGCGAACGGCCCGCTCCATATCGGCCACGCGCTGAACAAGATCCTGAAGGACGTCATCAACCGCGCGGCGCAGATGTCCGGCAAGGATGCAGACTACATCCCCGGCTGGGACTGCCACGGCCTGCCGATCGAATGGAAGGTCGAAGAGGAATACCGAGCCAAGGGCAAGGACAAGGACGCGATCCCGGTGCTGGACTTCCGCGCCGAGTGCCGCGCCTATGCCACCCACTGGCTGGACGTGCAGCGGGAGGAGTTCCAGCGCCTCGGCATCGCCGGCGACTGGGCGGGCCGCTACGCCACCATGGACTTCCCGGCCGAGGCCGCGATTGCCGGCGAGATCGGCAAATTCCTGATGAATGGCTCGCTCTACCGCGGCCTGCGCCCGGTGATGTGGAGCCCGGTCGAGAAGACGGCGCTGGCCGAGGCGGAGGTCGAGTATCACGACCATGTCTCGCCCACGCTCTGGGCGCGGTTCCGGCTGGTGAGGGCGCCGGCCGAGGATCTGAAGGGCGCCAGCGTGGTGATCTGGACCACGACGCCCTGGACCATCCCCGGCAACCGCGCCGTCGCCTATGGCGAGGAGATCGACTACGCCCTGGTGCATGTGGAGGGCGTCGTCGAGGGCAGCCACCTGAAGCCCGGCGAGTGCCTGCTGGTCGCCCTGCCGCTGCTGCCGCAATTCGCCAAGGATGCCGGCCTCGGCGCGCACACCGTCCGGCGCGTGCTGAAGGGCACGGCGCTGGCCGGCGCCATCGCCGCGCATCCGCTGCGCGGCTGGGACAAGGCGCAGGGCGGCTATGATTTCGACGTGCCGCTGCTGCCCGGCGATTTCGTCACCACGGAGGCCGGCACCGGCTTCGTCCATATCGCCCCCGGCCATGGCGAGGACGACTTCAATCTCGGCCGCCAGCACCGCCTGCCGGTGCCGGAGACGGTGAATGACGACGGCACCTTCACCGTGCAGGCGCCGGGCTTCACCGGCCTGCATGTCTTCAAGGCGCATGACGCCGTCTATGCCGCCTGCGAGGCCCAGGGCACGCTGGTCGCCAAGTCGAAGCTGACCCACAGCTACCCGCATTCCTGGCGCTCCAAGAAGCCCGTTATCTTCCGCGCGACGCCGCAATGGTTCATCGCCATGGATGACACGAACCGCATCCGGGAGAAGGCGCTGGCGGCGATCGAGGCCACGCAATTCGTGCCGGAGCAGGGGCGCAACCGCATCGGCAGCATGGTCGCCGGGCGCCCGGACTGGTGCATCAGCCGCCAGCGCGCCTGGGGCGTGCCCATCGCCGTCTTCGTCGAGAAGAAGACCGGCGAGCCGCTGCGCGACCAGGCGGTGATCGACCGCATCACCGCCGCCTTCGCCGAGGAAGGCGCCGATGCCTGGTACAAGCCCGGCGCCGCCGCCCGCTTCCTCGGCCCCGGCCGTGACCCGGCGGACTATGAGCAGGTCATGGACATCGTGGATGTGTGGTTCGAGTCCGGCTCGACCCACGCCTTCGTCCTGCCGGAGCACAGCCTGCCCTTCCCGGCGGATCTCTATCTGGAAGGCTCCGACCAGCATCGCGGCTGGTTCCAGTCCTCGCTGCTGGAATCGGTCGGCACCAATGGCGTCGCCCCCTTCAAGGCCGTGCTGACGCATGGCTTCGTGCTGGACGAGCAGGGGCGGAAGATGTCGAAGTCGCTCGGCAACGTCACCGCGCCCCAGGACGTGATGAAGCAGTACGGCGCCGACATCCTGCGCCTCTGGGTGATGAATTCGGACACGGCCGACGACCTGCGCATCGGGCCGGAGATCCTGAAGCAGCAGGCGGAGCTTTACCGCCGGCTGCGCAACACGCTGCGCTGGCTGCTCGGCAACCTTGCCGGCTTCGAGGAGAGCGAGCGCGTCCCCTATGCGGACCTGCCGGAGCTGGAACGCTGGGTGCTGCACCGGCTCACCGAGCTGGATGCGAAGATCCGCAAGGCGGCCCGGGATTACGACTGGACCGGCGTCTATCCGGAGATCCACGCCTTCTGCTCGACCGACCTCTCCGCCTTCTATTTCGACATCCGCAAGGACAGCCTCTACTGCGACGCGGCGGACAGCCACCGGCGCCGCAGCGCCCGCACGGTGCTGGACGCGCTGCACCGCTGCCTGACCGCCTGGCTCGCCCCGGTGCTGGTCTTCACGGCGGAGGAAGCCTGGCTGGCCCGCTTCCCCTCGGAGACGGACAGCATCCACCTGCACGACTTCCCGCAGGTCCCGGCGGAATGGCGGAACGAGGCGCTGGCGGAGAAATGGGCACGCATCCGCTCCATCCGCCGCGCCGTGACCGCGAGGCTGGAACAGGCGCGGGTGGCCGGCGAGATCGGCTCCTCCCTCCAGGCCGCGCCGGAATTGCTGCTGGCGCCGGAAGATGCGGGGCTGCTTTCGGCGGAGGGCTGGGCGGAGATCTGCATCACCTCCGGCCTTGGCCTCCGGTCCGGCACCCTGCCCGAAGGCGAGGAGGCGGAGGTGATCTTCGCCAAGGCCCCCGGCCATAAATGCGAACGCTGCTGGCGCGTGCTGCCGGAGGTCGGCCGCAGCCCGGCCCATCCCACCCTCTGCCGCCGTTGCGAGGCTGTGGTGGAAGGCATCGCCGCCACGGCGGCGGCATGAGCTTCCGCCACGGCCTGCCCGCCGCCGCCCTGCTGCTGGCCGCCGACCAGGCCAGCAAATGGTGGATCCTGGAGGGCATCCGGCTGCCGGAGGTGCGGCATGTCCCGCTCCTCGTCGCCGGTCCCTTCGGGCTCGACCTCACCATGGTCTGGAACCGGGGGGTCACCTTCGGCCTGCTCTCCGGGGATGGACCGCTGAACCACCTGATTCTGGCCTTGATTGCCGCTGCCATTGCCGGCTTCCTGCTGCGCTGGATGGCACGGGCCGAGACGCCCTGGGTGGCGGTGGCGCTCGGCGCGGTCATCGGGGGCGCGATCGGCAATGTCATCGACCGGCTCCGCTTCGGGGCGGTGGTGGATTTCGTGGATTTTCATGCCTGGGACTGGCATTGGTATGTCTTCAACATCGCCGATGCCGGAATCGTCTGCGGCGTGGCCGTTCTGCTCGCGGATGCCCTGTTCCGCCGCCCCGCAGCGGCCAGGCCCGATTCGCCCTGACGCCGGGCGGCCCGGGGGCAGGGGATCACGCTTGGGTGTTCCAGCCGGCGCCGTCACAGGCTAAAGAAGTGCCATGAGGATGCGCCGCCACCGCACCGGGCCGGTTCTGGCCCTTTCCGCCCTTGCCCTGCTTGCCGGCTGCGGCTCGGACACCGCGCGGACCTTCGGCTTCACCCGCGATGCGCCGGACGAGTTCCAGGTGACCACGCGGGCGCCGCTCTCCATGCCGCCCTCGCTCGGCGAACTTCCGGTGCCGCGCCCCGGCGCTAGCCGGCCGCAGGAGATGACGCTGCGCGACCAGGCCGAGGCCACGCTGGTCCCCGCCGCGGTGCTCGGCCAGCAGGCTCCCTCCGCCCCGAGCCGGGGCGAAATGGCGCTGCTCTCCCAGGCCGGCCGCCCGGTGGATGACAGCATCCGCCAGCAGGTGGACCAGGAGAGTCTGCGGCTCGATCAGACCGATCGTGGCCTGGCGGACCGGCTGATGTTCTGGCGCAAGCCGGACCAGCCCGGCGTCGCGGTGGATGCGCGGCGGGAGAGCCAGCGGCTGCGGGAGAATGCGGCGCTCGGCCGCGACCCCACCGAAGGCGAGACGCCCATCATCCAGCGCGCCCGCAGCAGCAACCCGCTGACCAGCCTGCTGGAAAGCATCTTCTGACCCGCGGGGGCGCTCCCGGACGCGCCTGGGCGAGGGCCGGCCGGCAGCCGGGTTTGCGCCGGACCGCCAGCATCCCACATGCTGCGGTATGTCTTCCGTGACCCGCCGTACTGCCCTCCGCTCCGCCGCCGCCCTGCCGGTGGTATTGTCCGCCCCGGGCCAGCCTCTCGCCGCCCCTGCCGTCCAGCCGGCGCCGGAACGGGTGGGCGACAAGCCGCTCTTCGGCGCCACGAGCTGGACCCTGCCGAACGGCCTCCGCGTCGTGCTGGCGGAAAGCCGCCGGGTGCCGGTGGTGGCGCATTACCTGTTCTACGCCGCCGGCGCGGGCGAGGATCCGCATGGCCGCTCCGGCACCGCGCATTTCCTCGAGCACATGATGTTCAAGGGCAGCCGCAACGTCGCCCCCGGCGCCCTGTCGCTCGCCGTGGCGCGGGAAGGGGGGCAGGACAATGCCTTCACCTCCCGTGACGTCACCGCCTATCACCAGCATGTCGAGGCCAGCCGCCTGCCTCTGGTGATGCGCCTGGAATCCGACCGCTTCGCCGCCCCCCTGATCCCGGCCGAGACGCTGGAGCCGGAGCGCGCCGTGGTGCTGGAGGAACGCCGCCTTCGCACCGACAGCAACCCCCGCGCCCGCTTCTGGGAGGAATTCGAGGCCGCGCTCTGGGGCCCGCAGCACTGGCACGGCCGCCCCATCATCGGCTGGGAAGATGAGATCCGCGCCATCACGCGCGAGGATCTGGTGGATTTCTACGAGCACCGCTACGCCCCCGCGAACGCCGTGCTGGTCATCGCCGGCGATGCACGGGAAGCGGAGGTCCGCCGCCTGGTGGACCAGTTCTATGCCGGCGTCCCAGCCCGCACCGTCCGCCCGCGCGACCGCGCTGCTCCGCCCGCCGCCGCCACCGAATCCCGTATCGAGCGGCGCCACCCCGCGGTGCGGGAGGCCAGCTTCCTGCGCTCCGCCATGGCCTCCAGCCTGACCTGGGGCGATGCCAGGCAGGCCTGGGCGCTGGAGGTGCTGTCGCATCTCCTTGGCAGCGGCATCGGCAGCCGGCTGCACAAGGCGCTGGTCGAGACCGGCCTCGCCGCCACCGCCGGCTGTTCCTATGACAGCGAGGCGGCCGGGGCGGCCTCCTTCGTCATCTCTGCCACCCTCCGCGCGGAGGTTGCGCCGGAACGGCTGGAGGCGGCGGTGAACGACACCGTCGCCCGCCTGCTGCAGGACGGCCCGACCGAGGCCGAATGCGCCCGCTCCATCCGCCAGCTCACCGCCGGGGCGGTGCTGGCGCTGGATGGCCTGGGCGCGGCGCCGCGCATGCTCGGCGGGGCGCTCGCCACCGGCCTGCCGCTGGAGATGGTGGAATTCTGGCCGCGCTACCTGCGGGAGGTGACCCGGGACCAGGTGGCGGAGGCGGCGCGGGCCGTGCTCGGCCAGGCGCCCTCCACCACAGGCTGGCTGCTGCCCGGGGACGCCGCGCCGCGGAGGTCGCCGGCATGAGCCCCGCCGATCAGGCCACGGGCCAGCCGCACCAGCCCGCCAGCTTCTCCCTCCCCATTCAGGTCGTCGAGGCCAGCGGCGTCACCGCCTGGCTGGTCGAGGACCATGCCGTGCCGGTGGTCTCCATCGCCTGGGCCTGGCGTGGCGGCGCCGCGCTCGACCCGGTGGGGCAGGAGGGCGCCGCCGCCATGGCCGCGGCCCTGCTGACTGAGGGGGCGGGCACCCTTCCCGCCACTGAATTCGCCGATGCCCTGCGCAACGAGGCGATCAGCCTCTCCTTCTCCGCCGACCGCGACGGCTTCGAGGGCAATTTCCGCGCTCTGACCGAGGCGCTGCCAGTGGCGCTGCGCCTGGCGCATCTCGCCATGACCGCGCCGCGGCTGGACGCGGAGGCGG
>Ga0182742_1002183_pt1 | contig 22418 bp, 23 predicted proteins | sample eDN5th37CBELigMG_FD_128880 | JGI IMG/M metagenome (GOLD analysis project Ga0182742, IMG submission 128880) | Enriched Miracle-Growth compost microbial communities from Emeryville, California, USA - eDNA 5th pass 37_C BE-Lig MG (version 2)... ... | reverse complement strand
GCGCCGACGCCCCGCGCGCGTCGCCGCGCCGCGCCGCCACGCACGAGCTCGTCGTCGACGACCTCAGCGTGCGCTTCGGCGGCATCTCGGCGCTCGCGGAGGTCTCGTTCACCGTCGAGCCCGGGTCGATGCACGCGCTGATCGGCCCCAACGGCGCGGGCAAGTCGACGTGCCTGAACGTGCTCACGGGCGTCTACCCCGCGACGAGCGGGAGCGTCCGCTACGGCGGCACGGAGCTGACGCGCTCCAAGCCGCACAAGATCGCCGCGCTGGGCGTCTCGCGCACGTTCCAGAACATCGCGCTCTCCCCCACCGCGACCGTGCTCGACAACCTGCTGGTCGCGCGCCACCGGCACATGCGGGCCGGGTTCATCTCCGACGGGCTGCGGTTGCCGCGGGCGCGCCGCGAGCGCCGGGCCAACGAGCGCCGCGTGCGCGAGATCGCCGAGCTGCTCGAGCTCGACGTCGACCGCCGCGTCGGCGGCCTCAGCTACGGGACGCGCAAGCGGGTCGAGCTGGCCCGCGCGCTGTGCGCGGAGCCCGGGCTGCTGCTGCTCGACGAGCCCGTCGCGGGGATGGTGCACGAGGAATCGGCGGCGATGGCCGCCGCGATCGCCGACGCGCGCGAGCAGCTCGGGATCACGGTGCTGCTGGTCGAGCACGACATGGCCTTCGTGATGGGGATCGCCGACCGCGTGACCGTGCTCGACTTCGGCCGCCGGATCGCCGACGGCACGCCGGACGAGGTGCGCCGCGACCCCGAGGTGCTGCGCGCCTACCTGGGAGGCGGCGCGTGAACCAGTTCGTGACGCTGCTGATCGGAGGCCTGTTCCTGGGCGCGATCTACTCGCTGGTCGCGCTCGGGTTCGTGACGATCTTCCGCGCGACGGGCGTGATCAACTTCGCGCAGGGCTCGATGCTGCTGCTCGGCGCCTACGTGATCGGGCGCACGCACGAGTCGCTCGGCTTCCCGCTCGCGGTCGCGCTCGGGATCGTCGTGGCGGCCGCCGCGGCCGCGCTCGTCGACATCGTCCTGATCCGCCGCGTGCGCAGCGCGGACCTGGGGACGCTCGCGATCCTCACGCTCGGTGTCGACATCCTGCTGCTGACCGAGCTCACGCGCCGGATCGGAACCGACGTGATCAGCATCGGCGCCCCGTGGGGCAACGGCGTCGTCGAGGTCGCCGGCATCCGCGTGGCCACCTCGCGCGTGATCGCCGGCGGCGTCGCGCTCGCGCTCGTCACCGCGCTGGCCGCGGCGTTCAAGTTCACCGACTGGGGCGTCGCGATGCGCAGCGCGGCCGAGGACGGCGAGACCGCCTCGCTGATGGGCATCCGCCTCAACCGCACCGCCGCGGCGGCGTGGGCGCTGGCCGGCGCGCTGGCGGCGGTCGGCGGCCTGTTCCTGACCTCCTTCCCGGCCGCGGGCGTGACCGGGACGGCCGGCCTCGTGGCGCTGGCGGCGATCCCCGCGGTCGTGCTCGGCGGCTTCGACTCGCCGGCCGGCGCGGTTGTCGGCGGCCTGCTGATCGGCATCGTCTCCGTGCTCACCGCGGGCTACCAGGAGGAGCTGTCGTTCCTGGGCCGCGGCCTGGGCGCGGTGGCGCCGTTCGCGGTCATGCTGCTGGTGCTGCTGGTGCGCCCGTCCGGGCTGTTCGGGACGCGGGAGATCACCCGTGTATAGAGCGCTCGCAGCGGCCGCGGTGATCGTGGTGCTCGCCGCGCTGCCGCTCTACCTCGAGAGCTTCTGGTTGCAGACCGCGCTGTTCGCGATGGCGGCGATGATCGCCGCGATCGGGCTCTCGCTGCTGGTCGGGATCGCCGGCCAGCTGAGCCTCGGCCACGCGTTCTTCGTCGCCATCGGCGCCTACGGCTACGCGTACCTGGCGACGCGCATCCCGCCGCCGCTGGCGTTGCTGGCCGCGGTCGCGCTGGCCGGCCTGGCGGGCGCGCTGTTCAGCCCGATCTCGGGCCGCGTGCGCGGGATCTACCTCGGCCTCGCGAGCCTCGGCCTGGTCTTCCTCGGCCAGCACATCCTCCAGAACGCGACCGGGATCACCGGCGGCTACGAGGGCGTCGCGGTCGAGCCGTTCGACCTGTTCGGCTTCACGTTCGACGGCAGCGGCGACCTTTCGGTCTTCGGCGTCCCGTACGGGCAGCTCGAGAAGCTCTGGTACCTCGGCGTCGTGCTGGTCGCGGTCGCGATCTGGTACGGCCGTAACCTCGTCCGCAGCCGCCCCGGCCGCGCGCTGGCGACACTGCGCGACAGCGAGGTCGCGGCCGAGGTGATGGGCGTCGACGTCGTCCGCTACAAGGCCGCGGCGTTCACCGTGTCGTCGATGTACGCCGGCCTCGGCGGCGTGCTGATGGCGCTCGCGTTCGGGCGCATCGTGCCCGAGTCGTTCGGCTTCTTGCTGAGCGTCGACCTGCTGGTGATGATCGTGATCGGCGGCGCCGGGTCGGTCGGCGGCGCCGCAGCGGGAGCGCTGTTCGTGACGGCGCTGCCGCTCGTGCTCAACCACTACAGCGGCTCGCTCCCGCTGCTCGCCGAGCCGGGCACGGGCGGGATCGGGGCCGCGGAGTTCAGCCGGTTCATCTACGGCGCGGCGATCGTCGCCGTGCTGCTGTTCGCGCGCGGAGGCCTCGCAGGCCTCGCGGCGCGCGCACGAAAGGAGAGGGTCGCATGAGGAGTCTGCTCGTGGTCATCGCGCTCGCGCTGGCGGTCGCCGCGTGTGGCAAGGCCGAGGACAACGACACCGGCAAAGCGGCCGAGGGCTCGGTCAAGACCGGGCCCGGGACGACCGCCGACACCATCACGCTCGGCTACCTGCCGGACCTCTCCGGCGTCTTCGCGCCCAACGGCAAGTCGATGATGGAGGGCGCGAACCTGTACTGGAAGGCCAAGAACGACGCGGGCGGGATCTGCGGCCGCCGGGTCGAGGTCTCCGTCCAGGACACGGGCTATGACCCGCAGAAGGCGGTCGCCGCCTACCGGCAGATGTCGGGCGACGTGGTCGGGCTCGGGCTCGTGCTCGGCTCCTCGATCGTCAGCGCGCTGCTGCCGAGCGTCGAGAGCGACGGCATGTTCCTGAACTTCGCGGGCTGGACGTCGGATATCCTGCCCGCCAAGAACGTCGCGATCGCGGGCACGACCTACGACATCGAGGCGATCAACGCGGTCTCGTTCCTGATGGCCGAGCACGGCGTCAAGTCCGGCGACACGATCGGCCACGTCTACTTCGAGGGCGACTACGGCGAGAACGCGCTCAAGGGCTCCAAGTTCGCCGCCGACAAGCACGGCCTGAAGATCCTCGAGCAGAAGATCACCCCGGCCGACCAGGACATGACGGGCCAGGTGTCGGCGTTCAAGAAGGCCGGCGTGAAGGCGATCCTGTTCAGCGCCGCGCCGCCGCAGGCGGCGTCGCTGGCGGGCGTCGCGGCCGCCCAGAAGCTCGACGTGCCGATCGTCGCCAACGGCCCGGGCTGGACGCCGCAGCTGCTGACCACCCCGGCCGCCGACGCGCTCGAGGCCAACTACTACGTCGTCTCCTCGATGGCGCCGCTGAGCGTCCAGTCCGAAGGGGTGCAGGAGTTCCTGTCGGCCTACGAGCAGGAGTACCCGAAAGGCACGCCGTCCTCCAACGGCTCGCTGTACGCCTACGCGGGCGCGCAGATCGCCGACGGCGCGCTGACCAAGGCGTGCGAGAACAAGGACCTCACGCGCCAGGGCGTGCTCGACGCGCTGCGCTCGCTCGACTCGCTGGACACGGGCGGGACGATCGCCGGCACGCTCGATTTCACCGACCCGAGCCGGCCCCCGGGCACGCTCGTCTACACCGCGCGCGTGAGCAAGGACGCGCCGGGCGGCCTGGAGGCGATCGGCGAGCCGGCCTCCTCGCCGGACGTGGAGGGCTACGAGTTCTGATGGACGTCGGCGAGCTCGTCGCGATCGACGTGCACACGCACGCGGAGCGCAACCGCGGCGAGCCGCCGGACCCGGTCACGGCCGAGCTGCTCGACGCGGCGGCGCGCTACTTCGGGGGCTCGCCGCCGCAGCCGACCGCGCAGGAGGTCGCCGACTACTACCGCGAACGCAGGATGGCGGCGGTGATCTTCACCGTCGACGACGAGGCCGGGATGGGCCGGCGCCGGCTCGGCAACGACGAGGTGCTGGAGGCGGCGGCGGCCAACCCGGACGTGCTGATCCCGTTCGCGAGCGTGGACCCGCACAAGGGCAAGCTGGCCGTGCGCGAGGCGCGTTCGTTGATCGAGCGCGGCGCGCGCGGCTTCAAGTTCCACCCCAACACGCAGGCGTTCTGGCCCAACGACCGCGCGTTCTACCCGCTCTATGAGGTGATCGCCGAGGCCGGCCTGGTCGCGCTCTTCCACTCGGGCACGACCGGGATCGGCGCGGGCCTGCCGGGCGGCGGCGGCGTGCGCCTGAAGTACTCCAACCCGATGGCGGTCGACGACGTCGCCGCCGACTTCCCGGCGCTGGACATCATCCTCGCCCACCCGTCGTTCCCGTGGCAGGATGAGGCGCTGGCGATCGCGGTCCACAAGCCGAACGTCTACATCGACCTGTCGGGCTGGGCGCCGAAGTACTTCCCGGAGAACCTGATCCGCTACACGAACACCCAGCTGCGGCACAAGATGCTGTTCGGGTCCGACTTCCCGCTGATCACGCCGGACCGGTGGTTGCGCGACTTCGAGGCGCTCCCGATCCGCGACGAGGTGCGGCCGCTCGTGCTCAAGGAGAACGCGGCGCGGCTGCTGGGCCTATGAGCGACCTGTCGTGGCCCTTGGCGCGCGCGGCGGTCGTGCACCACGACGCGACCGCCGTGATCGACGGTGAGCGCTCGGTCACCTACGCGCAGCTCGCGGACCGGGTGGCGGCGTTGGCGGGCGCGCTCGACGGCCGGACGATCGGCTTCCTGGGCGCGAACTCGCTCGCGCACGTGGAGTGCTGGCTCGGCGTGCCGGCGTCCGGGCGCGTGCTGGTCGACCTCAACTACCGGCTCGCGGTCGACGAGCTCGCGTTCATGGTCGAGGACGCGGGGATCGAACTGCTGATCGCCGACGACGAGCGCGCGCCGGTGGCCCGCCGGCTCGGCGTGCCGGCCGTGATCGGCGACGAGTACGAGCGGCTCGTCAGCGGGCCGCCCGGCAAGCTCGGCGGCGTCGACGAGAACGCGCTGGCCGCGATCTCCTACACGGGCGGCACGACCGGCCGGCCCAAGGGCGTGATGCTCAGCCACCGCAACCTGCTGGCCAACGCGCTGCACAACCTGGCGGTGACGGGGCACGCGGTGACGGACCGCTGGCTGCACGTGTGCCCGATGTTCCACGTCGCGGGCACCTCGAACCTGCTCGCGGCGACCTGGGTCGGCTCGACCCAGGTCGTGCTGCCGCGCTTCGAACCGCGTGCGGTCCTGGAGACGATCGCCGCCCAGCGCATCACCCACGTCGTGTTCGTGCCGACGATGCTCGCGCTGCTGCTGGAGGCCGACCGCGGCGACGACCTCTCGAGCCTGCGCCACATGCAGTACGCCGCGTCGCCGATCTCGCCCGAGCTGCAGGCGCGCGTGCTCGAGCGCTTCGACTGCGACGTCGCCCAGTTCTACGGGATGACCGAGGCCGCGCCGACCGTCACCCACCTCTCCCCCGCCGACCACCGCGAGCGCCCGGACCGGCTGGCCTCGATGGGCGCGCCGATCCCGGGCGTGCAGGTCGAGATCCGCGACGCGGTCGACGGCGTCGGCGAGCTGTGGATCCGCGGGCCGAACATCATGCTCGGCTACTGGAAGCGCCCCGACGCGACCGCCGAGGCGCTGGTCGACGGCTGGTACCGCACGGGCGACCTCGTGCGCGCGGACGCCGACGGCTACCTGTACATGGTCGACCGCGCGAAGGACATGATCATCAGCGGCGGCGAGAACGTGTATTCCGTCGAGGTCGAGTCGGTCCTGCTCTCGCACCCGGCGGTCAGCGAGGCCGCCGTCTTCGGCGTGCCCGACCCGCGCTGGGGCGAGGCCGTGCACGCGGTCGTGGTCGCCGAGGGCGTCGACGCGGACGAGCTGGCCGCGCACTGCCGCGCCCGGATCGCCGGCTTCAAGGTGCCGCGGGCGATCGAGCTGCGCAGCGAGCCGCTGCCGAAGTCCGGCGCGGGCAAGGTGCTCAAGGGCCGGCTGCGCGAGCCGTACTGGGCCGGACAGGAGCGCCGCGTCAGCTGAGATCGTCCGGGGTCCGAGCGCGGCGATCCAGCGCCGCGCGGCCCGCGACCGCGCCCACCGCGCCCGCGAACCCGAGCGGGAGCAGCTCCACCGGCAGCAGCGCGAGCAGCATCACCACGCCGAGCGCGGGCGCGGTCATCTCCACCAGCAGCCCGGCGATCGCGCCGATCAGGATCCCCGGGCCGGCGATGTCCGGCAGCTCCTCGGCGACCGCGAGGCTGAGCGCGACGGCGGCGTAGACGGCCGGGAAGATGAGCCCGCCGCGGTAGCCCGCGGTCAGCGACCAGGCCGTCGCCAGCAGCTTGACGAGCACGAGCCCGACCAGCGCGGCCGCCCCGTAGCGCACCTCGCCGGTCAGCAGCATCGCGCTGCCCTCGGCGCCGCTGAACTGGGAGGACTCGCCGCCGAGCAGGTACAGCAGGCCGAGAACGGCGCCGAAGACCGACGCCGACAGCCACCACGGCAGCTCGCTGTCGATCCGCTGGGTGAGCCCGGCGAGCCGCGCGGTGAACCACCGCAGCAGGATGCCGATCCCGACCGCTGCCACGCCGAGCACGAGCGCGGCGGGGTAGTCGCGGACGCGCACGTCGAACGACGGGATCTCCGCGAAGCCGTGCGCGTTGCCGCGGACGAGCTCGAGCGTGCCGTACGCGGCGCCCGCGGCCAGCAGGATCGCGGCGACCGCCGGCAGCGGCAGCCGCTTCGCCTTGTTGTAGAGCACCAGCAGCGGGATCGCGGCCGCGACCAGCGAGCCGAGGAAGGCCACCAGCAGCGCGCCGACGCTGGTGAGCGCGAACAGCCGCGACTGCACGCCGGCGCTCAGCCAGCCGCCGAGCGCCATCGCCGCCGCGACCAGGGTCGCCTCCGGGCCGAGCGACGCGCCCGCCAGCAGGCTCGCGCCGCCGATCAGCAGGATCACGCCCAGGCTGGTCAGCGTCGGCGGCGGGCCGTCGTCCCCGGCGTCGTGCAGCGGGTCGACGTGCGGGTCCGTCCAGCGCGGCGCGCGCAGCGCCCGCACGAGCGCCGAGAACGCCAGGCTCAGCGCGAGCGCCAGCGGCAGCACCCGCCAGCGCGCCTCGTCGCTGCCGGCCAGGTCGTTCCAGATCCACTCGGTGCCGTGCTTGACGACCCACTCGAAGCCGAGGTAGACGAGCGCGTTGAGCGCGCCGATGACCAGCGCCAGCACGCCGAGGCGCACCATGGCCGGGGGATCAGCGCGCACAGAAGCGCTCCGCGACCGTGATCAGGGTGCGCGTGAGCGTCTGCACCGAGGAGATGCTGACCCACTCGTCGTCGGCGTGCGCGCCGGCGCCCACCGGGCCGAGCAGCACGGTCGGGATGCCCGCGGCGGCGATGAACGCCGAGTCGGCCCAGTAGCTGACGCCGACGACGGGCGCGTCGATCGCCTCCCGCACGAGCCCGACGAGCTCGGCGCCGGGGTCGACCTCGAACGGCTCGCGCACGAGCAGCGTGCGGCGCTCGGCGACCAGCTCGGGGTCCAGGGCGCGGCAGCGCTCCAGCAGCGCGTCGAGCTCGCGCTCGACGCCGGCCGCGGTCTCGCCCGGGAGCGTGCGCCGTTCGAGCTTGAGCACGCAGCGGGCGGGATAGGTCGAGAGCTCCTCGCCGCCCTCGATCAGCGACGCGTGCAGCGAGCCGCGGCCGAGCAGCGGGTGCTCGCCGAGCGTGGCGTCGAGCGCGCTCAGCGCGGTCAGGACCGGGCCGGTCTTGAGGATCGCGTCGACGCCGAGGTGCGGGCGCGAGCCGTGCGCGGCCTTGCCCGTGACCTCGATCTCCGCCCACACGAACCCCTTGTGCGCGATCGCGATCTCCAGCTCGGTCGGCTCGGTCACGATCGCCGCGTCCGCGCGCACGTGTCCCAGCACCTCCTGGATGCCGAGGCTGGCGTGCTCTTCGTCGGCCACCGCGGCGACCACGACGTCGGCCTGCGCGTCGCGGCAGGCGAGCAGCGCCGCGGCCAGGCCGGCCTTCATGTCGTAGGTCCCGCGGCCGTGGAAGCGGTCGCCGTCCAGGCGCGGCGGCGGGCCGCCGCCGACCGTGTCCAGGTGCGCGCACAGCAGCAGCGTGCGCCCGGCCGTCCTGCGCGAGCGGACGACGACGCTCGGGCGTCCCGGCGTCGCCTCGTGGCGCCGCGCGTCCAGCCCGTGCTCGCGCGCCCAGCGCTCGACGAAGTCCGCCATCGCCCCCTCCCCCGCGCCGCCGGGCACCAGCGAGGGGTTCACCGAGTCGATCCCGGCCATCTGGGTCAGCAGTTCGACGAGCTCCATTCGCCTACCGATCGGTTGGTCGTTTACGATGCCACGTATGGTCCCAGCGGCAATCGCCCGCCTGCACCCCGAGGCCGCCTCGTGGCTCGAGCGGGCCCAGCGCGAGGCGGCGGCGCCCGAGCTCTGCCGGCAGCAGCTCCTCGCCACCCTGACGGGCGCGGAGCCGCCCAGCTCCGACGACCCGCTGACGCGGGCGCAGCTCGCGTTCACGGAGCAGTTCGCGTTCTCGGTCGGCGCCATCACCGACGAGCAGGTCGAGGCGCTGCGCGAGCACATGGCCGACGGCGAGCTGTGGGACTTCGTCGCCTCGATCTACGAGCTCGACATGGGCCTGCGGCTCGACCTGGTCGCGAAGGCGGTGCTCTAGATGCGCGTCGCCCCCGGCAGCGCCCGCACCGGCAGGACCGCGCTCGACCGGGCGATGGGCGAGTTCGAGCGCGCGGTCGTGCGGATCCGCGGCGTCGACCCGATCACGACCGAGCTGGTGCGGCTGCGCTGCGCGCGCGTGCACGACTGCCGGCGCTGCCGCTCCGTGCGCGACGACGCCGCGCTCCAGGAGGGCTTCGACGAGGCGCTGGGCGCCAAGATCGACGACTACGAGCGCTCGGACCTGGCGCCGCGGCACAAGGCCGCGCTGCGGCTCGCGGACGCGATGATCCTCACACCGGGTGCGATCGACCCCGGCCTGCGTGCGGAGCTGCGCGAGCACTTCAGCTCCTCGGAGATCGCCGAGCTGTGCCTCGACGTGGTCAAATGGAGCGTGCAGAAGGCGCTGGTCGCGCTGCGGATCGAGCCGCCGCCCGGCGACGGGCTGATCCGGATGCACGCCAACCCCGACGGGTCGTTCACGTTCGGGGAACCCCTCGCAGACCGGCAATGAGGTTATGCTGGTCTGAGAGGCCAGCATGGACGAGCGTGACAGGCGGCGGATCGGCGAGCAGGTCGAGCCCGGCGGGCGACCGAAGGCGCCGGGGCGGCTCGAGCTGCTGCAGCGCTTCATCAACACATACAACCACGACTTCCCGCCCGACTGGGATCGGATCGGCTCGGGCGAGAAGGCGCAGGCCTGGCTGCGCGAGAAGGAGCTGCTCGCCCCCGGTGAGCGCGTGACCGACGCCGAGGCCGCGAGCCTGCGCGAGCTGCGCGAGGCGATCCGCGCGCTGGTGATCGCCAACCGGGCGGGCGAGACCGACCCGGACGCGGCCGAGGTCGTGCGCGGCGCGGCCGCCGGGGCGCCGCTGCTGGTCGCGGTCGAGGACGACGGCGACACGGCGCTCACGCCCGCCCGCGACGGCGTCGACGGCGCCGTCGCGACCCTGCTCGGGATCCTGCACGACGCGCGCGTGGCCGGCCAGTGGGAGCGGATGAAGGGCTGCCGCGGGTGCGGCTACGCGTTCTTCGACCGCTCCAAGAACCGCTCCGCGACCTGGTGCGCGATGTCGATCTGCGGCAACCGCACCAAGAACCGCGCGTACTACCGGCGCCGACGCGCTAGCTGACGAACGCCTCGATCGCGTCCAGCGTCGCCGGGTCGTTCTCGAGCTGCGGGACGTGCGCGACGCCCTCGAGCCACTGCAGCCGCGCGCCCGGGATCCGCTCGGCCAGCGGCTCGCCGATGGCCAGGATGTCCTCGGCGTCGAGGCGCCCCAGCAGCACGAGCGCCGGCACCGCGATCTCCGCGAGCCGCGGCCAGGCGGCGGGCAGGTCGGCCTCCTCGCCCGGGTCGGGCGCCCGCAGCGCGCGGCCGTTCATCTCCAGGAACAGCTCGCGCGCCGGGCCCTGCACGCGGCCCTCGGGCGCGCCCGGCCCGTCGAGCCACAGCCACGCCTCGAGCCGGTTGGCCTCGTCGAGGTCCTCGGTCTCCTCCAGCTGCGCGTTGAGCAGCGCGGTCGGGCCGGCCGTGAGCTCGGGGTACGGGGCGCCGCGGACGGCCGGGCCGATCAGCGCGAGCGACTGCACGCGCGCGGGGTGCGCGAGCGCGAGGTCGATCGCGACCTGGCCGCCCATCGAGCAGGCGACCACGGCGGCGCGCTCGACGCCGGCGGCGTCCAGCACGGCGACGGCGTCCGCGACCGGGGACCAGCCGTCCTCGGGCTCGTAGGTGGTCTCGCCGTAGCCGCGCATGTCATAGGTCACACAGCGGTGGCGGGGGGTGAGCCGGTCGAGCACGTGCCGCCAGCTGCGGCGGTCGTTGACGCCGGCGTGGATGAGCAGGACGTCCGCGCCGTCGCCCCCGCCGGCGACGTCGTACGCGATCCGGGCCCGCCCCGAAGTTGCGAAAGGCACGCGCCGATCCTACGCGTCTGGACGAACGGCTGATCGCGCCCGGGCGTTCGGTTGGCGACCATTGCGTCGGATGCGGACGTTGATCGCGCTCGTGCTCGTGCTCGCGCTGGCGCCCACGGCGCACGCCAACCCGTTCGCGGCCCCCGCCAACGTCCCGCCCGGCTTCACCGAGACCGTCCACTGGAGCGGGCTCGGCCACCCGACCGTCGTGCGCTTCGCCGACGACGGGCGCGTGTTCGTGGCTTCCAAGAGCGGGCTGATCAACGTCTTCGACGGCCTCGACGACCGCACGCCGACACCCTACGCCGACCTGCGCACCCAGGTTCAGGACTACTGGGACCGCGGGCTGCTCGGCCTCGCCCTGGACCCGGACTTCACCGGGACGCGGCCCTTCCTGTACGTGCTCTACGCCTACGACAAGGCGCCGGGCTCCGACCAGGTGCCGCGCTGGGGCGACCAGTGCGCGGACCCGACGGGAGCGGGCTGCCCGATCGTGGGCCGGCTCTCCCGGCTCGCCCCGGACGGGACCGAGACGGTCCTGATCGAGGACTTCTGCCAGCAGTACCCGAGCCACTCGATCGGCTCGCTCGAGTTCGGCCCGGACGGGATGCTCTACGTCAGCGCGGGCGACGGCGCGTCGTTCGACTGGGCGGACTTCGGGCAGGTCGGCAACCCGTGCGGCGATCCGCCCGACGCCGGCGGTGCGCTGCGCTCGCAGGCCTACCGCTGGAGCGAGGGGATGTCGTACTCGGGCACGATCCTGCGCGTGGACCCGGACACGGGCGCGGCCGCCCCGGGCAACCCGCCGCACGCCGATCCCGCCCGGGCGCGCGTGATCGCCTACGGGCTCCGCAACCCGTTCCGCTTCGCGCTGCGGCCCGGGACGAACGAGGTCTGGGCGGGCGACGTGGGCTGGAACCGCGCCGAGGAGATCAACCGCATCGAGGACCTCGGGCGCGTGCGCAACTTCGGCTGGCCCTGTTATGAGGGCGGCCGCGACCGCATGGGGGCCTACGACGTCCCGCTGTGCGACACGCTGCCCGCGGCCGCCGTGGACGAGCCGGAGTTCCTGTACTACCACTGGGACCAGGTCGTCGAGGGCGAGGCGTGCCCGGCGGGGACCTCGTCGATCTCCGGCGTGGCGTTCTACGACGGCGAGACGTTCCCGGCGGAGTACGAGGGGGCGCTGTTCTTCGCCGACTACGCGCGCCGCTGCATCTGGGTCGCGTACGCGGGCGAGGACGGGCTGCCGGACTTCTCCACCCGCGAGACGTTCGTGGCCGGCGCGCAGGGCCCGGCGTGGCTCGGCGTCGGCCCGGACGGCGCGCTCTACTACGCCGACATCATCAACGGCACGATCCGGCGGATCGCCGCCGACAACCGCGCGCCGGTCGCGGTCGCGCAGGCGAACCCGGTGCGCGGCGCCGCCCCGCTGGAGGTCGAGTTCGACGCCAGTGGGTCGCGCGACCCGGAGGGCTTCGGGCTCGAGTACGAGTGGGACTTCGACGGCGACGGCCAGGTCGACTCGACGCTCGTGCGGCCGCGGCACACGTACACCGACGCCGGCGTGTTCACGGCGCGGCTGCGCGTGACCGACCGTGAGGGCGCCCAGTCCGAGGCCACGGTGGAGATCTTCGTCGGCGCGCCGCCGGAGGTGACGATCGACGCGCCGGCGCCCTCGCGGACGTGGGAGGTCGGCGAGCCGATCGCGTTCTCGGGCAGCGCCGTGGACGCGGCGGGCGAGCCGCTGGAGCTGACGTGGCAGCTCGACCTGCACCACTGCTGGCGCGGCGACCCCGGCAACTGCCACACGCACCCGATCCAGCAGTTCGTGGGCAACACGGGCAGCTTCAACGCGCCCGACCACGAGTACCCGTCGCACCTCGAGCTGACCGCGAGCGCGGTCGACGGCACCGGGCTGCGGACGCAGGAGACCGTCCGGCTCAACCCGCGCACGGCCCAGATCCGGCTGGAGAGCGACCCGCCCGGCCTCGAGCTCACGCTCGGCAGCGACACGCTGCCCGCGCCGTTCGCCCTCACCGTGCTCGCGCGCTCGCACAACGTGATCGGCGCGCCGTCGCCGCAGCCGCTGGGCGACGGCCTGTTCACGTGGGCGAGCTGGACGGGCGGCCTGGCCCGCGTGGACAACGTGACCGCGCCCGCGTCGGGGACGGCGACCTACACGGCGACGTTCACGCGGCCGCCGCGCACCGGGCTCGCGGGCGCCGAGCACGTGGGCGTGGGGACCGCCTCCGCCGCGCCGGGATACGGCTCGATCTATCGCATGGTCGCGGGCCGCTCCGGCACCGCGCACTCGCTGCGGCTCTACGTGGACGCGTCGAGCAGCGCGTCGGGGCTCGTGCTCGGGCTCTACTCGGAGGCCGCGGGGCACCCGGACGCGCTGCTGGCCTCGGCGCCGGCCGAGGCGGTGCCCGGCGCCTGGAACACCGCCTGGCTCGAGTCCGGCGTGCCGATCGAGGCCGGGCGCGCCTACTGGCTGGCGATCCTCAACCCGGGCCCGGGGACGCTCGTGTGGCGCGACCGGGCCGGCGCGCGCGAGCTGGCCCAGACGACGCCAGCGATCGGGGCGCTGCCCGCGACGTGGACGAGCTACGACGGGCACTGGCACGTCGACGGGCACGTGTCCGGCGGCGCCTGGGCGGACCGGCGTGACGAGCCCGAGCCGACCCCGACGCCCACGCCGACGGCAACGCCGTCCCCGACGCCCACGCCCACGGCGACGCCCACGCCCACGCCCACGGCGATCGCAGCCGCCCCGCTCGCGCCGGTCGTCGTGCCCTCGCCCACCCCCACCCCGGAGCCGGAGCTCGTGGGCGCCTGGGGCTTCGACGAGCGCTCCGGCGCGACCGCCGCGGACGCCTCGGGCGCGGGCAACGCCGGCAGGCTCAACGGGCCCACCCGGGTCAAGCGCGGCCGCTTCGGGCGCGCGCTGCGCTTCGACGGCCGCGACGACTGGGTGACCGTGCCCGACAGCCCGTCGCTGGACCTGGAGACCGGCCTCACCGTCGAGGGCTGGGTGCGGCCCACGCGCCGCGGCGGCTGGCGCGCGCTCGCGGTCAAGGAGACCGCCCGCGGGCTGGCCTGGGGCCTGTACCCGTCCGGCGCGCGCGGGCTGCTCACGGGCAGCGCCGCGACGAGGACCGAGCTGTGGGCGACCGGCCCGCGGCTGCGCCTGAACCGCTGGACGCACGTCGCGGTCACCTACGACGGCGCCGCAATCCGCACCTACATCAACGGCCGCCTGGCCGGCACGCGCGCCCAGTCCGGGCCGCTGCGGACGAGCTCACACCCGCTGCGCTTCGGCGGCAACGCGGTCTGGCGCGAGTGGTTCGCCGGGCTGATCGACGAGGTCCGGGTCTACGACCGCGCGCTCGACGCCGACCGGATCCGGGCCGACATGCGCCGCCCGGTCCGCGGGCCGACGCGCGGCGACGGCCGCACGCCCGGCAAGGGCGCGAAGGTCCGCTACCGCGGCCGCTCCGGGCACCGGTGATGGAGCACCCCGATGCCGCCCCACTGGCCCCAGCCGCGCTCGTCGGCCGGGTCGGTGAACTCCTCGGTCTCGCCCGTCTCGCGTAGCTCGGCCCAGAAGCGGTCGACCTCGCAGTCGGGCACCTGCGGGTGGTGCAGGATGTCGTGGAAGGCGATCACGCCGCCGTCGGCGACGAACGGCGAGTACATCTCGTAGTCGGCGCGCACGCCCTCGTAGGTGTGGTCGCCGTCGATCATCAGGAAGTCGACCTCGGCCCCGGCGAGGATCGCGGCCAGCTCGTCGCGGGTCTCCTCCGCGTGCGAGTCCGCGCGCAGGAAGTGCAGCCGCTGCCCGGGGCGGCCGTGCGCGCGGTAGCGCTCGACGTCCTGCTCGCTGTAGCCGCCGCCGTGCGCGCCGCCCGGCAGGTCGATGCTGACCAGCAGCGCGTCCGGCTCGGCCAGCGCGCACCAGGTCGCGAACGTGCCGCCGCGCGCGGTGCCGATCTCGACGACCGTGCGCAGCTCGCGGCGCTTGAGCAACCGCACGAGCGGCGTCAGCTCGGAGATCTTCTGGTTGGCGCCGAGCTCGACGGCGCGCCGGGCGAGGCGTCTGGCGGTGGGCAGCACTGGTCTGAGAACCTAGCGCCGTGGTCTGGCCCAACGACGAGAGCGCCGCGAACTCGGACCCGTGGCTGGTGGCCAACCACGACCGGATCCGCCGCCTGGAGCCGCGCGTGCTGGCGGTCAACTACGTCAACGGCCTCGGCGAGGAACAGGCGCGGGCCAAGCTCGGCGGGCTGATCCGCGCGCTGCGCGAGTCCTCGCGCTGGCGGGGCCAGGGCCCGCCGTTCCTGGAGTACCGGCTCGTCGGGATCGTCGACCGCAGCGAGCCGCCCGGCGACCGCGACCGCAACTCCGCGCGCTTCCCGCGCGCCGCCGGCGGCGTCCACTTCGACTACGCCGCGCTCTACGAGGACGAGCTGCACGACGGCCTGCGGCTCGACGAGCTCGCCGAGCGGGGGCTGGTCAACGAGGTCTGGCTGCTCGCCGACCACACGGAGCACAGCGCGCCGTGGGAGACCGTCGAGGTCAAGCAGGCCTACGACGAGGCCTTCCGCGCCGTCGACCGCTTCGAACCCTACGCGGGCAACTCGGGCGGCCACAGCGCGCCGTGGATCGGCCGTAGCCTGCGGATCCTGTTCGTCAACTTCGCGCGCGGCGTCGGCTGCGCGATGGAGAGCCTCGGGCACTCGCTCGAGCGGATGGCGACGTGCGGCGCGATCCCCTACTACGAGCGCTACTTCCGCGAGTACGCGATGCTCGACCTCGACCGCCGCTACGGGCTGCCGTTCGAGTCGCTCTACCAGCGCAGCCCGGTCGACTACCCGACGCCGAGCACGCTGCGCTACCCCGCGGGCTGGCGGCGCAAGCGCCTGGACGGCTACGTCGTCGCCGGCGGCAACGTGCACTTCATGCCCAACGGCCGCGTCGACTACGACCTCGACGCGACCGCGCCCGTCCTGTCCACGATCGAGACCTGGCGCCAGCCCGGCAGCGCGCCGCGCCCCTGGACGCCGGCCGTCCTCGCGCCCTACCGCGAGCTCGCGCCGGACTGCATGGGCCGCTGGGTCGTCTACTGGCGCCAGCACATGCCCGGCCTCGACAACACCGCGCTCGACGACGACGGGCGGCCGATGAAGAACTGGTGGCCGTTCCTGTTCTACTGATCGCGGGCAGCATCGGGGTGGGATGGGTCGCAGGCTCCTCACCGCATCGATCGCCGCGCCCCTCCTGCTCGCCCCCGCCGCCCGGGCCGCCGACCCGCTCGCGGGCGGCACCACGCGCCTGAAGCCCGCCAAGGCCGTCAGCGTCGCGCTCGTCAGCCGCGGCGTGACGATCGAGCAGTCGACGTTCACGATCTCGGGCGGCGCGCTCACGAGCGGCCGCGCGTCCGGGGTGATCGAGCACGAGGGCGGGCTCACCTTCCGCGGCGCGCAGGCGTCGCTGGCCGCGACCGGGCTGCGGATCCGGCTGGCCGAGCGCAGCACGCTGACCGGCACCGTCAGCGGGATCCGCGTGCGGCTGCTGCGGCTCGACCTCAGCGCCGCGAAGGTCACGCGCCGCGGCCTGGACACGCGCATCAGCGGCATCGCGGGCCGCCTGACGCCGGTGGCCGCCGGCGCGCTCAACCGCACGTTCGCGACCGCCCGCTTCAAGCCCGGGATGCGCCTCGGCACGCTCTCTGTGCGCGCCAAGCCGGCGTCGGTCGCGCTCACGCGCGGACGCAGCCTGCTCGCGCTCGACCCCAACCTCGCCGCCGGCCTGCAGGCGCTCGAGATCGAGCTGCGCCTCGAGCGGCTGAAGGTCGCCGGCGGGCGCCTCGACGCGGCGGGCAGCACGGGCTCGATCGGGCACACGGGCGGGCTCGAGTTCCGGCGCGGCGACACGCGGCTGCCGCTGACCCAGGTTGTCGTCCGGCTCTCGAAGCGCCCGCGCATCCTCGCCCGCTTCGGCGACAAGCGGCTCACGTTCGCCAACCTCGACCCGGCCGCGCTCAAGCCCGTCCTGGAGGGCCGCCGCTTCACGCTCGCCGGCCTGCCGCTCGTGCTGACCACGAGCGCGGCCAAGACGCTCAATCAGGCGTTCGGGACGACGGCGTTCGCGACCGGGATGCCGTTCGGCGCGCTGTCGATCAGGGCGACCGCGGCGTGAGCTCGGTGGGCACGACGACCAGCTGCCGCTCGTAGCCGTCGCGCAGCAGCGTGAGCACGAGCCGCGCGCCGACCTGGTCGCCCTCGAGCGCGTCCTGGAGGTCGGCGACGCCGGTCAGGCGGCGCTCGCCGACCGCGAGCACGAGGTCGCCGGGGCGCACGCCGGCCTGCTCGGCCGGGCTCCCGGGCACGACCTCGGCCACGCCGACGCCGGGCGCCTCGCCCCAGCGCTCGCGATGGCGCGGCGGGACCGGCCGCGGGCTGCCGGCCACGCCCAGGTAGCCGCGGCGCACGCGCCCGTCGGTCATCAGCGCGGCGATCACGCGCCGGGTCGCGTGGTTGATCGGCACCGCCAGCCCGAGCCCCATCCCGGCGATCGCGGTGTTGACCCCGACCACCTGGTGCTTGCTGGTGACCAGCGCGCCGCCCGAGTTGCCCGGGTTCAGCGACGCGTCGGTCTGGATCACGTTGTCGATCGTGCGCACGGTGGCCCCTTCGCGCGCAGGCAGCGAGCGCCCGAGCGCGGAGACGACGCCGGCGGTGACCGAGCCGGCGAACCCGTGCGGGTTGCCGATCGCCACCACGAGCTGGCCGACACGCAGGTCCTCGGCGTCGCCCAGGACCGCGGGCGAGAGGTCGTGGTCCTCGGCGCGCAGCACCGCCAGGTCCGTCAGCGTGTCGGCTCCGACGACGCTGAAGCGGGTCTCGCGGCCGTCGGTGAACGACGCCACGCCCGGGCGGCGCCGCCCGACGACGTGCGCGGAGGTGAGCAGGAACCCGTCGCCGGTGAGCACGACCGCGCTGCCGGCGCCCGCGACGGCCTCGCCCCCGTCGCGGCGGCGGCGCAGCAGGCGCAGGTTCGCGACCGACGGCGCGAGCGCCTCGGCCACGCCCGCGACCGTGCGCGAGTAGGCGTCGAGCGCGAGCTCGTCGGTCGTCACGGCCCCACCTCCACGGTCAGCTCGTCCGTCCCGCGCACCAGCTCCAGCGCCAGCGGGCCGTCCCCGGCGGCGTCGAGCGCGTCGTGCAGCGCGTCGATCCCCTGCACGGCGTTGCCGTTGGCCCCCACGATCACGTCGCCCTGCGCGATGCCCGCCCGCGCCGCCGGGCTGTCCGGCTCGACCTCGCGCACCAGCAGCCCGTCCACGCCGGCGAGCCCGACCGCGGCGCGCATGCGCCGCGTCTGCCGCGGTCCTGCAAGGGCCACGCCGAGCCGCCGCGGCGAGGTGGCGTTGCCCGACGCCAGCGCGGCCGCGCGCGGCGCGAGCACCGCCGCCGGCCAGGCCAGCAGGAAGCCGCCGTCGAGCCGCAGCGCGTTGAGGCCGAGCACACGGCCGCCGGCGTCGACCAGCGGGCCGCCGCCCGAGCCGCGCGGGAGCGGCGCGGTGTGCTCGACCGCGCCGGGGATCAGCCGCCCGGACGGGCCGCGCACGTCGCGCGGCGCGGCCGAGACGTTCCCGCGCGTGGCGCGCAGGCCGCGGCCGGCCGGGTCGGCGAGCGCGACGACGTCCTGCCCGATGTGCGGCGGCTCGCCCGCCCACTCCGCGACCGCCGGGCCGTCGGCGCGCAGCACCGCGAGGTCGACGCTGCGGTCGATGCCCGCCACCTCGGCCGCCTGGTCCTTGCCGGCGACCCGCACGAGCACCGTGTCGTCGCGCACGTTGCGCGCGAGCGTGACGAGCACGGTCGGTGCCACGAACACGCCCGAGCCGCCGTCGCGGATGCCGGCGACGGCGGGGCCCAACTCCTCTGCGATCCGGCTGACTTGCAACTTGCAAGCCAGGATACACTGCCGGAGCGATGGCCTCGAACGTGGAGCGCGTGGCGCAGCTGATCGGCGACCGCTGGTCGATCGTGATCCTCGACGCGCTGACCGAGGGCGGCCGGCGCTACAGCGAGCTGACCGAGGCGATCCCGCAGATCTCGACCAACCTGCTGGCGCAGCGGCTGAAGGCGTTGACCGCAGCCGGGCTGCTCGTCGCCGAGCCGTACTCGTCGCGCCGCGACCGGCTGCGCTACGAGCTCAGCGCCGAGGGCCGCGGGCTCGCGGACGCGCTGGCGCCGCTGATCGCCTGGGCCGGGCCGGAGCACGACCTGCGCCACGACGCCTGCGGCGGCCCGCTCGAGAGCCGCTGGTACTGCCCGACGTGCGGCGTCGAGGTCGAGGACCCCGGCCACACGTACTTCGTCTAGATAGGCTCGCGGGATGGCCAGCAACGCGCTCGTCCGGCCCACGCGGGGCCGCATCATCGCCGGCGTCTGCGCCGGGCTCGCGGAGCGCTTCGGCATCAAGCCGTGGCAGATGCGGGCGCTGTTCCTGCTCTCGTGCCTGCTGCCCGGGCCGCAGGTGCTGCTCTACGTCGCGCTCTGGATCATCATGCCTTCGCGCTGAGCCGCTCCCGCGCCTCGTCCGCCGACGGGCACAGGCGCAGGAACTCGCGCAGGCCGGCGAGCTCGAGCAGGCGCTCGAGCGGACCGCCCGGCCGCGCGGCGACGACCGCCCGGCCGCCCAGCACTTCCACCTCCTTGACGGCGCCGACCAGGGCGCGCAGCCCGGTCGAGTCGCAGAAGTCGAGGTCGACGAGGTCGATGACGACCCGGGGCCGCGGCACGCGTGCCGCGGCATCCTGGACCGCTCCGGCGAGCCGTGTCGCCGTGGCAAGGTCGAGCTCCCCGGTCGCACGCACGACCGGCATGGGCTCGTCCAGCGTCTCGATGGTCAATGGACGCAGATCAGTGGGGGCCACATGTCCGCGATACCCGGATATCCAGTTCCCTAGCGTCCCGTCAACGGAGGCTTACGCCTCGAACGGCGGCGGCCCGAGCAGCTCGAAGCCCGACTCGGCCGCGGCCGCCGCCAAGCGGCCGAAGTCCGGCGGCTCGGGCGTCGCGGCCTCGGCCAGGTCGAACGCGTCGACCGGGTCGCCGGCGAGGCGGAAGAACTGCTCGTGGTGGCCCGGCACCGACAGCGCGATGATCCGCGCCTGCTCGGAGTCGACCCGGAACGCGTGCGGGACGCCGCGCGGCAGGTACACGACCTCGCCCGCGCCGGCCTCGAAGAGCTCGCCGTCGAGATAGACGGTGATGCGGCCCTCGAGCAGGTAGAACGCCTCGTCCTCGTTGGGCTGGACGTGCAGCGGGGTCGCCAGGCCGTGCGGCGCGAGGTGCTCGAGCACCGACACGGCGCCGCCCGTGCGCTCGGCGGGGAGCCGCACGGCGACGACCTCGCCCATGAACGCGAACGTCTCTGCAGTGGTGATCGTGGTCATGGCGGTGAGCATGCGGGCGCCCGTCCATCCGTCCAATCCCGCAGGTGAGGGATTCCCGGGCGCGCGGCGGCGCCCGTACGATCCCGCCATGCCGACCGGACCGCTGGGACTCAAGGGCGACCTCGCCCGCGACGCGATCGTCCGCGCCTGCGCGAGCGGGCTGCCGGCGCGCGAGCTGTTCACCCAGGTCGGCGAGCGCCTGCGCGCGCTGGTCCCGTACGAGTCGGCGGGCTGGCTGTCCACCGACCCGGCGACGATGCTCTACACGGACGCGGTCGTCGAGAGCGTCGGCGGGTCGCTGCACCTGCAGTTCTTCGAGAACGAGCTGACCACGCCCGACTTCGCGAAGTTCGGCGAGATCGTGCGCCGGCCCGAGCGCGTGGCGATCCTCAGCGAGGCGACCGGCGGCAACCCCGAGCTGAGCGCGCGCCACCGCACGCTGCACCGCCCGAACGGGCTCAGCGGCGAACTGCGGGCGGTGTTCTCGACCGGGGGCGCGTGCTGGGGCGTCGCGTGCCTGACCCGCCACGAGGGCCAGCCCGACTTCACGCGCGCGGAGGCCGAGTTCGTCGGCTCGCTGTGCGACCACGTCGCGCACGGCCTGCGCACGGCGCTGCTGCTGGCCGCGGTCGACGAGGCCCCGACGGCGACCGCGCCGGGAATGATCGTGCTCGGCCCCGACGACACGGTCGAGTCGGTCAGCGCGCAGGCCGAGGAGCTGCTGGCCGAGCTCGCGCCGGGCGGGCTCGAGCTGCCGGATCCGGTCCACGCCGTCGCGCTGCGCGCCCGCCACGCCGGCGACGGCCACCACGACAGCGTCCCGCGCGCCCGCGTGGCGACCCGCACGGGCCGCTGGCTGGTCCTGCACGCCGCCTGCCTGCGCGGCGGCGCCGGCGAGCGCGTGGCCGTGATGATCGAGCCCGCGCGCCGCGCGGAGCTCGCCTCGCTGGTCGTCGAGCTCTACGAGCTCAGCGAGCGCGAGCAGCAGGTCACGCAGCTGCTCGTGCGCGGGCTGGCGATCGACGAGATCGCCGCGGCGCTCTGGCTCTCCCGCCACACCGTGCGCGACCACGTGAAGGCGATCTTCGCCAAGGTCGGCGTCACGAGCCGGCCCGAGCTGACCGCGAAGCTGTTCGCCGAGCACTTCCTGCCGGCGCTCGAGCAGCCGTGATACAGTCTGTTACACCATGGCAACAACGGTGTCACCGCCGGTGCTCGAGGCGGCGCGCCGGCTGGCCGCGCGCGATCAGCTGGCCGGGGCCTCGATGGACGAGATCGCGCGCGAGGCGGGCGTCTCGCGCGTCACGCTCTACCGCCGCGGCGAGACCCGCGCGGCGATCTTCGACGCGCTGCGCGAGCAGCTGGCGCGCGAAGAACGCGAGCTGCTGTTGCCGATCCTGGCCCGCGACGGCGACGCGCGCAGCCGCCTGATCCTGGCGCTGGAGGCGCTGTGCGAGAGCCGCGACGCGCGCTCGGACCTGGTCGCCGGGCTGGACGCCGCGTCGCGTAACGAGCTGTTTCACGAGCCGGGCGACGACGCCTTGACGCGCTCGGAGTTCACGGCGCCGATCGTGCGGCTGCTGCGCGACGGCGCGCTCGACGGGTCGCTGCGGCGCTTCGACGACGTCGAGGAGGCCGCGACCGTCCTCTACAACCAGGTCTGCTGGACCTACCAGCACCTGCGGCGCGACCACCGCTGGACCGCGGAGCGCGCGAAGCGGGCCGTGATCGACCTCGCGATGACGGGCGCCGGCGCGTGATCGCGCGCCGGCTGCTGCCGGGCGCGGACGTCGACCGCCGCGCCGTCTCCGCCCTCACGATCGGGCATCTCGGCGCCGACCTCTTCCAGGGCGCCGTCCCCGCGCTGGTCCCCTTCCTGGTGCGAGATCGAGGGTTCTCCTACGCCGACGCCGGCCTGATCGTGCTCGCCGGCAGCCTCGCCTCGTCGGTCATGCAGCCGCTTGCCGGCCTGCTCGTCGACCGGCTGCGCGCGGCCTGGTCGGCACCGCTCGGGCTGCTGCTGGCCGCGGGCGGGCTCGCGGCGGGGACGGCGGCGTCGAGCTTCGCGGCGATCGCGCTCGCGCTGCTGATCGGCGGGCTCGGGGTCGCGCTCTTCCACCCGGAGGCGGTGCGCGCCGCGCG
>Ga0182742_1002182_pt1 | contig 22433 bp, 18 predicted proteins | sample eDN5th37CBELigMG_FD_128880 | JGI IMG/M metagenome (GOLD analysis project Ga0182742, IMG submission 128880) | Enriched Miracle-Growth compost microbial communities from Emeryville, California, USA - eDNA 5th pass 37_C BE-Lig MG (version 2)... ... | reverse complement strand
GTCCTTCCTGATCGAGAACCTCGCGGCAGGAACCTGGTACTTCTCGGTGCGTGCCTACACTGCAGAAGGCACCGAGAGCTCCAATTCAGCCGTGGTCAGCAAAACGATTCAGTAAGTCTCCATGACCATCCGGTGGCGGTAGCCCCGCCCCGGATGGTCATGCTCCGTCTCTAGCGGATGGTCTTGCTCACGGTCGGAGACGCAGCGCTCTCCGCGCCGCCGCTCGTGTAAGCCTTCATCGAGAAGTACCACGTGCCCGCCGCCAGACCGTCGATCACGTAGCTGCTCAAGCCCGGATTGCTCACCGTAATCGTCCGCGACAGCGAGCTCGCGCTCGTACCGTAACTGATGCGGTAGCCCGCCAGGTTCGTCAGCGCAGAGCCGTTGGTGTTCTGCGTCGGCGGGGTCCATCTGAGCGTCGCCGCTCCCGTCGTCCCACCGCCGCCGCCAGACGCCGGCGAAACGGCAATGCTGAACGCCGGAAGAGACGTCGTAGCCTTTCCGTCAGTCACCCGGATCTGGATGTTGCTGAACGTGCCCGTGGCGCTGGGCGTGCCCGAGAGCCGGCCCGTCGACGTGCTGAACGAAGCCCACGACGGCTTGTTGCTGATGCTGAACGTCAGTGGGTCATTGTTCGCGTCACGCGCCGTCGGAGTGAAGCTGTAGGCGACTCCCACCTGCGCGGACGTCGGCGGGGTGCCGCTGATCGTCGGCGCCGAGTTGCTCCCACTGCCACCTCCCGACGAGGCGCTCACCGTAATCGTGAAGTGCGGCAACGATGCGGAGCTCACTCCATCGCTCGCGATGATCATGATCCCCGAGAAAGTGCCCGCTGCTCTGGGCGTCCCGGAAATGCGCCCGGTGGTCGTGCTGAACGTCGCCCATGACGGCAGATTGCGGATGGAGAACTTGAGCGCCTTGCCCTCCGGATCCCGCGCGGTCGGCGTGAAGGAGTACGCGGTGCCCACCCTCGCAGTGAGGGGCGGCGCGCCCGAGATCTGAGGGGACTTGTTCGGGTTGGGACGCACCACCAGCGAGAACGCGGGGAGCGACACTCTCGTCCGCCCATCCGTGACCGAGATGATGATGTTCGAGTACGTCTTCGCGTGCTCCGCGAACGGAGTGCCCGACATCTCGCCCGTGGAGGTGGAGAACGACGCCCAGCCGGGCTTGTTGGTGATCGAGAAGGTCAGCTTGTCGCCGTCGGCATCCCAGGCTGTGGGCCGGAAGCTGTAGTACGGACCGACCATGGCCGTGGTGCTGGGCGTGCCGCTGATTCTCGGTGCGGCCGCATTTGCCACCGAAGCCGACAGGGAAGCGATTGCGACGAGCGCAAACGCAAACCCCTGCGGCGCGCGAAGCCCGCGAGCGTAGTGCATGAATACTTACCTCAAGCAAGAAACCGGAAAAATGGATGTCGTTGCCGAACCCCGGGTCTGCCTGAGGGACGAAAAAAGACGTGCGCGATGCGAGCGCCCACATGCCATCGCGCGCGTGAACGCGCGATGCCGCCGCACCATGCGAAGTCGTTTCTCTTCCGCCGGCTCGCCGATTGCTTCGTGTTTAGCGATTCAGAGCCGGACGCATCCCCAGTGTTCGCGGCGAGTAGAGCGCGAAGTTGTCTCTTTGACGGAATGTCTCGGATCGACCACGTATCCAAAAGCAGACAGTCCATTGCCACGCTTGACGCGTGAGCATGCGGTCGAGAGACTTCGCGGTTTTTTCTGGAGCGCGAACGCCGCTACTCAAGCATGAAGCTTGAGCTGCAGATTGCGGCGTGAGATCAGGCGGTCAGATGCGCGCGAGCGCGTTCTCGATGCGCTTCAGCGTGCGTTCCCTGCCGAGAAGCGCAAGCGTGGCATCGATCGGCGGCGACACGGTGCCGCCGGAAATGGCGACCCGCACGGGCTGCACGATCTTGCCGAGCCCTACTCCGCGTTCTGTGGCGAGAGTGTTGAGCGCCTCATGGATGTTGGGCGCGGACCACTCGGAAAGCGCGCCGAGACGCTTGAGGGTTTCGCGCAATCCGTCGGCGGTTTCGGCGTTCAGATTCTTCGCGACCGCCTTCGGATCGAGCTCGATGTCGTCCGTGAAGAAGAAGCGGCTGTTCTGCGCCATCTCCTTCAGCGTCTTCGAGCGCTCGCGCTGGGCGACGATGATTCCCTCGAGCAGCGCCGTGTCGTCGCACTGGAGGCCCATCCGCGAGAGCTGGAACTGCAGATGCGGCACGATCTCCGACGGCGGCTTGCGCACCATGTGCTGCTGGTTGAGCCACAGCAGCTTCTCAGGGTTGAAGGCCGATGCCGCCTTGTTGACGTTGTGGATATCGAACGCGGCGATCATCTCTTCGCGCGTGAACACTTCCTGGTCCCCGTGCGACCAGCCGAGCCGCACGAGATAGTTCAGCAGCGCATCCGGCAGGAAGCCCGCTTCCTGGTACTCCAGCACGCTCACGGCGCCGTGACGCTTCGAGAGCTTCGCGCCGTCCGGCCCGAGAATCATCGGGCAATGCGCGTACACGGGCGGCGTGGCGCCGAGCGCGCGAAGCATGTTCATCTGCCGCGGCGTGTTGTTCAGGTGATCGTCGCCACGGATGACGTGAGTGACGCCCATGTCCATGTCGTCCACGACGACGCAGAAGTTGTACGTGGGCGTGCCGTCCGAGCGGGCGATGATGAGATCGTCCAGCTCCGAGTTCTGGAACGTGACGGTGCCGTGGACGAGATCCTCGACCACGACGGCGCCTTCCAGCGGATTCTTGAAGCGGATGACTGGATCCACGCCGGGACGCGAGTCCGTGCGATCCCGCCAGATGCCGGGATAGCGCGGCTTCTCCTTGCGGGCGATCTGCTCCTCGCGAATCTTGTCCAGCTCTTCCTTCGTGCAGTAGCAGCGGTACGCGGTGCCGTCCGCGAGCATGCGGGCGATGACTTCCTTGTATCGGTCGAAGCGCTGCGTTTGATAGTACGGGCCGAGATCGTGATCCAGCCCGAGCCACTTCATGCCTTCGAGGATGATGCGGACGGCCTCTTCCGTCGAACGCTCGCGATCCGTGTCCTCCACCCGCAGGATGAATTTGCCGCCCATGCGCCTGGCGTACAGCCAGCTGTAGAGCGCAGTGCGCACACCGCCGACATGCAGCAGGCCGGTGGGGCTTGGAGCGAAACGCGTGACGACTGACATGGCCGGGGCTACCCGCCTTCAACATTCGAGGGGGCGCGAATGGTACCAAAGCCGCGGCCGGCCCTGTCGGGGGCCGGCACAGCTGCCGCCCGGGCTGGCGCCCGGGCCCGCAGGAGCGGCGTCGGCGGATCAGGTGCGACCGATCGAGCCGACGCCCAGCCGCTCACGCTCAGCTCTCGCTACAGTCGTTCACGCTCCGCGCTCACGCTCGGATCGCACACGCTTGGCGGTTCGGCGTTCAGCCGTCGACGCTCAGGCGTTGACGACGATCGTGTCGGCCAGCTTGTCGTGCAGGCACTGGCGACGCTCGCCGAAGATGAAGAGCGCGTCCACGAGCCCGTAGAACGGGATGAGCCCCAGCAACGCATTCACGACGTTCCGCAGCCAGAAGATGCGGGCGACCGAAGCCTTCGAGCCGTCGCTGCGCACGACCTTGATGTTCAGCAGCTTCTTCGCGATGGTCTGGCCATTGCGCTGGACCAGCACATAGGTGATCGCGCACCAGATCGCAAAGCCGATGAGCGCCATGAGGCCGCCCGCGCCGAAGAATCCGCTGTAGATCGCCATCGGGTCCTGCGTCTGCATCGCCCGCGCGGACGCCTCTTGCAGGTCCCCGCTGAGGAGGAGCGGCACATAGACGAAGATCATCGTGATGATGCCGTCGATGATGACCGCCAGCAGGCGCATGCCGCGTCCCGCAAGAACGAGTCCCTCGGCCGGATCGATATCGGCGACAGGCGCCTTGGGCGGCGCGTAGACATTCGAGTTCATCTGGCGAGACCCTCCCGATTTGTGCGTTTTCTGGCGCGCCGATTATAGGCGCCGGGGCGCAGGCCCGGCCCCGAATCGCGGGAATTGGCGGGAAAAGCGGTGACTCAACGCACACTTCACCCGGGCGGCATGGGGATCAGAACAGGCCTTTAGCCCCGGGGGCGGTCGCCTCGCCGGCGACGGGCTCGATGAGCGTCTCATCGTTGTTCTCGGGCTTGTTCACGCGCTGGCTCACTTCCCACGCGACCATGTGATCCGACGGATACGGCGCAAGCGCCGCGAGCGCCTCCTCTTTCGATCCAGTGAGCCACGCTTCGTGATCCTCCGCGCGAAGGATGGCTGGCATGCGGTGCGGATGATTCCCCGTGTTGTGGATGTCCCGCATGAGCTCGTTGCCGGGCATCGTGATGTGCACGACGGACTCGACGACCGTCCCGTCCGGCTTGAACGAGCGATCCCACAGCGCGGCGAAGCCGAAGACTTCCTGGTCGTTGAGATGGATGAAGAACGGATGCTTCTTCCCGTCCGCGCCGAGATGCCACTCGTAGAAACCGCTCGCCACCTGGATGCAACGTTGCCCGCGTTCCCACGGGCCGCGATAGCTCGCCGCTTCAGCCAGCGTTTCGATGCGCGCGTTGATGGTGGAGAACTTCGGCGGCTCGCCACGCGCGAAGAACGGAATGAGGCCCCAACGAAGGTTCTCTCCGACGCGCACGCCTTTGCGTACGCGAACCACCGGCACGGGCTGAGTCGGAGCAACGTTGTACGACGGTGACCACGGCGTGCCGTGTACCTGGAAATAACGTTCGGCGGCTGCCGCCTGCGCAATGATGTATCGCCCGCACATTTGATCGACTGGGAATCCGCTTCGCGATTTGCGAAACCCTACACGCTTTCGACCGTACACGCTTTCGTCCCGCGACTCACCGAGTGCGCGAGAGTTCCAGCCGCCGCCGTGCTGTCGTGAGAGAGGGGCACCTCGTTCGCCATGCGCCTTCCGCCTAATCTCGCCTCATCAGGAACTGCGGCCGGATGCGGAAGGCCCGGCTGTGACACTCCAGACAGTAGAGCCTCGCCTTCAGGTCGCCGACGCGGCGGACGTACGGATGCCGGAACCTGCGCGGATCGATCGTGGCCGAGTGGATGCAGCGTTCGCAGAACACGCCGATCGCCCACGCGGGATTGTCCGCGCCCCACTCGCGCAGGACGTGATGATCCCCGATCGACGGCGGATAACGTTCCGGATCCCTGCCGCCCATTCCTACGCCCTCGGCGAAGCGGTCCCTGCCTCCTCTCGATACTGCCGGCCGCCACTATTGAGCACTACGAATCGCATGCGGGAATCGTCGCGCGCCGGGAGGGGATTGACTCAAGTGCGCGTGAAGGAGCGTCCACGTCGCATCCAGCAGCGAGTGCGGTGTCAATATGGATGAGAGAAGAAAGCCCTCAATCGCCGGGCGGCTCGGAATCGGAGCGCGAGGCCAGGCGGCTCGCAAGCGGAGCGCGGCTGACGACAATTGCGCGGCTAGCGCTGGGAATCAGAGCGTGGCTGGCGGCGAGCGCGCGGCCAGGGTTCGGAAATCGGAAGTGCGGCTGGCGCTCGGAATCATGGCGGACGCCCGGGGCTCGTCGCGGATTGCCTCGTGCGCCCGAGGGCCTTAGACTTCGCGTCCGCTTTTGGGGGGACGGTTAGCTCAGCGGTAGAGCACTGCTTTCACACGGCAGGGGTCACTGGTTCAATCCCAGTACCGTCCACCATTCCAATCAAGCACTTACCCACACTCACGACGTCCGCGGCGGTAACTGCCCCGGTAGCTTGCCGACGCCTGCTGCGTCCATATCGGGCCGCACTGCGCCGACGCCTGCTGCGTCCATATCGGGCCGCACTGCGCCGACGCCTGCTGCGTCCATATCGGGCCGCACTGCGCCGACGCCTGCTTCGTCGATAGCGGGCCGCACTGCGCCAACGCCTGCTTCGTCGATAGCGGACCGCACGGTGCCAACACCTGCCGCGTCGATAGCCGGCCGCACCGTGCCGACGCTTGCTGCATCGATAGCCGGGGCCGCGCGGCTAGCTGAGCCAAACGCGAACTGCACACCCCCGCGCCCGGCCACGTAGCGAGCCGGCTCCAACCCTCGCGACCGGCGCGCGCCGGGAGTGTGAGACCCTCGCGCCAAACGACGATGACGAGGGGGTCTTCATGAGCGCCGAGCCTTACCCGCGCCCAAGGGTGGCGTGGTACGCCCTGTTCGTACTCACGCTCTGCTACATGCTGGCCTACATCGACCGCCAGATCGTCGCGTTCCTCATCGATCCCATGAAGCGCGAGCTCTCGATCACGGACACGCAGATCGGGATGCTCGGCATCTGGTTCGCCCTCTTCTACACCGTGTTCGGGATGCTCTGCGGCTATCTCGCGGACCGCTACAACCGCCGCACGATCATCGCCATCGGCGTTTTCCTCTGGAGCATCACCACCGCGCTGGGCGCCATCGTCCGCAACTACACGGCGCTCGCGTTCGCGCGCATGGGCGTCGGGCTCGGCGAAGCGACGATGAACCCCTGCGCCTTTTCGATGATCTCCGACTACTTCCCGAAGGATCGGCTCGCCACCGCGCTCAGCGTGTACATGATGGGCATCCAGCTCGGCTCCGGGCTCGCACTCATCATCGGCGGCGCAGCCGTGCATGCGATTTCCCAGATGCCACCCGTAGACGTGCCGGGACTCGGCGTCCTCTCAGCCTGGCGGCTCACGTTCCTCGCCGTCGGAATCCCGGGACTGCTTTTCGTGCTCCTCGTGATGACGGTAAAGGAACCCATCCGGCGCAACGTGATCCGCGACGCCGCGGGCAAGATGAAAGCGATGCCCCTTCGCGACGCGCTGGCGCAGGTGTTCTCGCGCTGGCAGTCCGTATTCGGAATCGCGCTGATGATCAGCAGCCAGGCCATGTGCAACTACTCGCTGCTCAACTGGGGCCCGGCGTTCTTCGAGCGCGTGCATGGATGGCCGCGCGATCGCATCGGGCTCACGCTGGGGCTCATCGCCATAACGGCGGGATGTCTCGGGCTCGTCGCCGGCGGGCGGATGGCGGACCGCTGGATCAAAAACGGTGTCGTCGACGGGACGCTGCGCGTCGGGCTCATCAGCCTCGTGGGCGTCGGAATCTCGCTTCCCACGGCGATGCTGTGGCCGGATGTGAGCTACACGGTGGCGACGCTCGTCGTCGCGGTGTTCTTCATCGGACTGCCGATCGGGTGCTCATACGCGGCGCTTCAGCACATCTTCCCGAACCAGATGCGCGGCGTGGCGTCGTCGATGGTGCTGCTGGTGGTGAACTTCGTCGGCATCGGGCTCGGCTGGCTGCTGCCCGGCCTCATGAACGACCGGCTCTTCCAGGATCCGCTGAAAGTCGGCTATTCGATCGCGACGACGGTGATCGCCGCGAGCCTCTTCGGGATCATCATCGTGCTCATCACGATGAAGCCCTACCGCCGCCACTTCGCCGAAATGCGCAACATCAGCTGATCGCGCAAGCCCGCGCCCGCTCCGCCGACGGTTCGTGCGCACTTCGCGCCCCGCTCGCGTCACGCGGATGGTCGTTTACGTCGCTCGATCCGAGGCGCAACGGGCTTCCCGGGCCTGCGATGCAAGTCGCCGAGCCTCGCCTGCGTCTGCCGGTGCGGCTCGCGTACCCGAGTCTCGCGGGCTACTTCCTCGCGGGCTACTTCCTTGCGGGCTACTTCCTCGCGGGCTACTTCTTCTGGTTCTGGTATTCGAGCGCGAAAGTCGGATCGCACTCGTACGGGTACACGTGCTCGCCCGGCCTCTTCCGCCAGGCGATGAACCGCGCCCCACGGTTCTCGAGCATCTCGGGATCCTCGAACTCCTGAGTGGCAACAAGCGCGTTGCCGTTCTCGGCAAGCCGGAACCGCTCGAGCACCTTCACCTTGTCGCTGTGGAACAGCCCGTTGTTGGTGATCGTCGCGGGCGAAAGATGCGTGGTCTCGACGACAAGCGTGTCCCCTTCCCATCGCCCCGTCGAAAATCCCGTCTTCGATGCCGGCGTGTTCGCATCGGGCTTGCGGCCGTCCATGAACACGATGCGCATCATGTCGAAGTACTCGAGCTTCATCACGATGAACTCGGTCCCCTGCAGGATCTCCATCGGAAACGGCCCCTGCATCGCATAGACGATGGACGGCGCCTTGCAGGCATTCGCGAGCGACATGTCGTCCTTCTCGTCCCACGCGGCCGCCACGGCCTGCGCCTTCGGCTTGAGCTTCAGCCCGCCGTATTCCCCTTTCGGGAATTCGACCGCACCGGTGTCCTCCAGCATCGCCGTGCCCGCCGGCACCTTGTCGAGGAGCGCCTTGTCGCGCGCCACGCGGGTGGTTGCGAGCATCCAGTAGCCGGAAAAGTCTGGATGCGCGGCCCGAGTCGCCGCGGCAGCGCCCGCTTGACCCGCCGTCTTCGCCCCGCCGGCCGCAGACTTGTCCGCCGTGCCGGCTGCAGGCTTGTCCGCCGCAAAAGCGCCGGCCCCGATGGCCAGCGAGCCGATCGCCAGCGAAACGCTGGCAGCAACCAGTGCAAGACGCCCATAAACCGTTCGATTCGCGCGCGACGTCATGCTCAATCCTCCGATCCGAGCGGCCTGCCCACCGGCTCGCCGTTCGCACGCTTCGCGCTGCGCAGCCTGCCGTAATGAGGATTGTCCTTGGCCGGCCAGCCTTCCACGGTGATCGTCTCACCCGCCTTCAGGCTCTCGGGACTCCAGCCGCGCCGGCGCAGGATCGAGGGCGAGTTCGTCTCGAACTTCCACTCCTCCTCGACGCCGTCCTTGTTCTTCACGTTCATCACCAGCACGCCGTGCGGATTCACGAACTTGAACGCGACGACCGTTCCGGTCACGGAGACGGACTTATCGCCATCGAAGAACACCGCAAAGGAGTGGTGCGCGAATGCCGCCACCGGGAAGATCACCGCCGCTGCCAGCAACGCGAGCCCCAGCCCGCGTCCGCCCGATATCGATTTGATTCGCATGACCCCTCCTCGAAAACGAGGAGGGATTCTGCCACGCGAGTGCCCCAGCCAAGGGCGCGCCGCCGTTCGGCGTGCTGGCAGCGGTCACCTGCGTTTATGGTGCGGTCACTCCCCTTCTCAGCCTCGCCCGCCCGGCTTCGGCGCGGCGGTCTGCGTCAGGGAGGCCGGCGTCTGCGGGGTGAACTGGATGAACGGCGTCGTCACGTTTCCGTTCGGTGCCACCGCGGCCGGCGCACGCTCACCCTTCGGGCCGAGCGACCGGATGAAGTGGTACATCGAACGCAGGTCCTCATCGTTCATGTCGCGCAGGTTGAACCACGGCATCGGCGGCAGCCGCTGCACCCGTGCAAAGCGCAGCCACTCCTCCTCGGACATGCCCTGCACGGTCAGGCGCAGGTTCGCGGGATAAGACACACCCCACGGCCCGCGGAAGCCCACGGTGTCGCCCAGCAGCCAGTCCGCTGTCGGAATCGTTCCGCCTTTCTCGGCGTACCCGGCGGTATGGCAGTCATTGCACCCCGAGGTTGCCACCAGGTAGCGCCCACGCTCGATGGACGCGGCCGACGGGGTGGCGGTCGCCACCTTCACCGCGGGCGCCTTGGGCTGGATCGGTGCGCTCGCCGGGCGCTGCACGGTCTGCGCGCTCGTCGCGGGCGGAAATCCCAGGCCAATGCCCAGAAGGATGGCGGAAGTGATGACCAGGGCGCCGGCCGCACCGGCCACCCGGAAGGGGACGCTCGGGTCTTTCGTTTCGGGATCCACGGCAAATCTCCATCGTCTGTTGGGGGTTATCGGCTTCACACCGACAACACGCGTAAAGCGGATAGAATCCGGCTCACAGACTTTCTCTAAGACATGCGAAAGACATGTCGGGGAGCTTCCGTGGGCCATTCGCCGGATCAGCCGGTCACTCAGCTGCTTGCAAAATGGAGCAGCGGCAACGAAGCCGCGCTCGGCGAGCTCACCGGCCTCGTCTACCAGGAGCTTCGGGCGCTCGCGCAGAGGCACCTGCGTCGGGAGCGGCCGAACCACACCATCCAGCGCACCGCCCTGGTTCATGAGGCTTTCGTGCGGCTGGTGAACCAGGATTCGGTCAACTGGCAGAGCCGCGCGCACTTCTTCGGGCTCGCCTCCAACCTCATGAGGCGCATCCTCGTGGACCACGCGCGCGCCCGGCTCGCGTCCAAACGCGGCGGCGGGCTTGCGCCCGTGAGCCTGGACGAGATCACGAATCCCACGGACACGGGCGATACCCATGCGCCGGGCGGCCCGCGTTATGCGGAGCCCGCGCAGATCGATACCGAAAACGAAGACGATGTGACGGCCATCGACGAGGCCCTCACTCGCCTCGCCGCGCTCGACGAGCGCCAGGCGAAGATCGTGGAGTTGCGCTACTTCGGCGGTCTCACAATCGAGGAGACGGCACAGGTACTCGGCATCTCGGATGCCACCGTCAAGCGGGAGTGGACCCTCGCGCGCGCGTGGCTGCGCCGCGAGCTTTCGAAGGGAATCTAGGAGCCGCCTGCGATGGACGGTGGTCGCTGGCAGCGCGTGAAGGAGGTTTTCTCCGCCGCGCTGGAGAAGGATGCTGCCGAGCGCGCCGCCTGGCTGGACGAAGCCTGCGCGAACGATCCCGAGCTGCGCGCGGAAGTGGACTCCCTCATCGCCGCGCACGACACCACGGACGACTTCATCGAGCGGCCCGCGGTCCAGGACGCGCTGAGCCTCGACGCCGACCACGAACCTCCCGCATGGATCGGCCGCCGCGTCGGCGACTATCGCATCGTCGAGGAAGTGGGCCGCGGCGGCATGAGCGAGGTGTACAAGGCCGTCCGCGACGACGACGAGTATCACAAGGAAGTCGCGGTCAAAGTGCTTCGCCGGGGCTACGGTACGAAGTCCCTGCTCAAGCGCTTCAAAGTCGAAACGCAGATCCTCGCGACGCTCGATCACCCCAACATCGCGCGGCTGCTGGATGCGGGAAGCACCGAGGAGGGACTGCCCTACCTCGTGATGGACTTCATCCAGGGCCGGCCCATCGACGAGTACTGCCGCCAGAATCGTCTCGGGTTTCGCGCGCGACTCGATCTGTTCCGCCAGCTCTGCAGCGCCGTGCAGTACGTGCACCAGCACCTCATGGTCCATGGGGACCTGAAGTGCAGCAATGTGCTCGTGTCCGCAAACGGCACGGTGAAGCTGCTCGATTTCGGTATCGCACGACTGCTCAATCCCGCATCGACGCCGCTGCCGAATCTTGCGGATCAGAAGCTCACGGGCTTTTTCGCGATGACGCCCGAGTACGCGAGTCCTGAACAGATTCGCGGCGGGCCGATCACGACGGCGAGCGACGTGTATTCGCTCGGCGTCATGCTTTATCAGCTTCTCACCGGAGTGCTGCCTTATCGGCTGCGCGGGGATTTCTCTTACGAGCTCGCCGCCCAGATCGTCGAGCGGGATGCGGTTCCGCCGAGCGTTGCGGCGAAGAACTTCGAGACGAACGAGACCACCGGATACGGGCGGCAGCTTCGCGGCGATCTCGACAACATCATTCTCATGGCGCTGGAGAAGGATCCGGCGCGCCGGTACTCATCGGTCGAGAAGCTGGAAGAGGATATTCGTCGTCACATCGAAGGTTTTCCGGTGACGGCGCGCTCGGCGAGCTACGTTTACCGGGCTGGGAAGTTTGCGGGTCGCCATAAGGCGGGGATCGCGGCGGTGCTGCTCATCGTCGTCGCGGTGGCGGGCGGCATCTTCGGGACGCTTCGGCAGGCTCGCATCGCTGTCGAGGAAGGGGCTCGCGCTCAGCGGCACTTCGATGAAGTGCGCAAGCTCGCCAACGTGTTCATGTTCGACGTGCACGGGGCGATACAGGATCTGCCGGGGGCTACGCCGGCGCGACAGATGCTCGTCGAGAACTCGCTCAAGTATCTCGAGACGCTGTCGGCAGAATCCGGGGACGAACCGTCGCTCCAGCGTGAGCTCGCGTCATCGTACGAGAAGGTGGCGGACGTTCAGGGCGGGTATCGCATGTCGAATCTCGGCGATACCGCGGGAGCGATTTCGAGTCATCGCAAGGCGCTGGCTCTGCGCGAAGCGCTGGCTGCCGCGTATCCGCAGGATCGTGACGTGCGTCGGGAGCTGCTTCGCAATCACGGCAAGCTGGGTGAGATTCTCGCGGGCGAAGGCGATACGGCCGCTGCCCTTGAGCACACGCGCAAGGCGGCGAAACTGGCGCAACAGCTCGTCACGATGCCGGGCGCGACGATCATCGATCGCAGGAACATGGCCACTGTCCTGCTGAGCCTCGGGTGGCAGCAGGCGCGCGCGGGTCAGGTGGGCGACGGAGTGCTGTTCATTCGTCAGGCCATCGCGATGTACAAGGCGATGAGCGAGGAGGCGCCGCATGAGACGCCCATCCGGCGCAACCTGGCTCTCGCGTACTCGCGCTTAGGGGAAGCGCTGTTGATCGGGACCTCCCATTTCGAGGAGGCCTACGATGCGCATCGGAATGCGTTCGAGATTGCGGACAGGATGCTCCAGGACGATCCGCGCAACGCGGACTGCATCAAGGTCGTGGCGTATACGCGGCTCGGGATGGGTAGTGCGCTTTTCCTCATGAACCAGCCGCGTGCGGCGCTCGTGGAGCAGATCAAGGCGGCGGACATGGTGCGCGCGTTGCTGGACGCGGACGCCAGGAACGAGACGGCCCGGTACGACACGGCTTTTGCGGTGAACGAAGTCGCGAAGACGCTGATCGAGCTGGGGGAGCTGAAGGCCGCGGAACTGCAGCTCACGCAGGGGATGAAGGTGCTGCTGGAGTCGGATGCGATCGGGGCGGCGGGCCTCACGGACGCAAAGGTTCTCCTGGGGCTGGATTATTTTCGGCTCGGGGTGACGTATGCCCTTCGCGCGGCTGATGCCGGGACGTCACGCCGTGAACGGAGTCGGGCGTGTGAGCAAGCCGCACACTGGTTCGGCCTGGCCAGCCCGGCGCTGGAGGCGGCAGCGGCGCTGAAGAACAGTGAGTGGCACGAGCAAGCGACTACCGCGATCGAGCGCATGGCCCGGGAGACCGAGACGTGCAGCCAGATTGTGACTGCCTCGAAGCCCTGAGCGCTGTCAAGAAGGCCCTCAATCGCCGGGCGGCTCAAGACAAAGAGGGTCTTCTCCGAGCCGCCCGGCGACTGAGGGCTTCTCCTTCCTGAGCCGCCCGGCGATTGAGGGCTTCTTTGCCTTGAGCAGCCCGGCGATTGAGGGCCCTCTTATTGAGGGCCCCCTTGAGCAACAGCCCCCACGCTCCCATACTGCGGTCACCCAGGGCCGGAAGGCCCCGCACCCATACAGGTTCGTATGAAAGTCGATCTGTACGATGCTCCGCTCTCCGAGGAAGCGGAGGAGCTGTTGAAGGACCCCGAGGCGGTCCACGAGCTTCTGATCCGTATCATGGAAGGCGGCGACCGCCGTCACTTCGAAGTCAAGACCGGCGCCCGCACGCTCGACGTCACCACCAGCGCCGCCGTCCTCGCCGACTCCTGATTCCGCCCGGCCGGTGAATTTCGCCCTACCGGCCATCACGCTGCTTCTGCTGCTGCTGCCCGGCATCCTTGCCGTGCAGGGCTTTCTCGGCCGCATCGGCCGCAAGACCTCGGACCCCGTCGGCCAGGCCGGGCTCACGTGGGCAGGGCTCCTCGCCCTCCTCATCGCGCCGCTGATTCACCTGATCCTCTGCGCCGTCCTCGCGGTCTTCAAAGCGCCGCCGCCGGACCTGCACGCCGTCATCGTCCTGCTTTCGGGCCAGTTCGAGGCCGGCCCGGGATTCGAGAACACCATCGGAGCCATCATCGGCCGGCCCTGGCACGTCACGCTCTATTTCGTGCTCGCCTCCATGCTGGGGCTCGTTGCGGGGTGGGCTTCGCAGCGCGCGGTTCGAACGCTGCAGCTCGACCGCACGTTCTCCGCCTTCCGTTTCGCGAGCGACTGGCACTACCTCTTCAAGGGCGAGATCCGCCCGGACCTGCCGAAGCCCGAATTCGTGGTGGTCGCCGCCACGGTGGAACATGCCGGGCAGGCGTATTTGTACGTGGGCGTGCTCCGGCACTACGCCGTGGACCGGCAGGGCCAGCTCGAACGCATCCACATGAACAGCGTGGTCCGGCGGCCGCTCGGCGAGGATCGGCGGAAGGGCCAGGAGCAGCAGATGCCGGACAGGTCCGGCCGCTTCTATCCGATCACCGGTGACGAACTGGTTATAGTGTTCCGCGACGTTCGGACCCTGAACGTCCGCTACATGTATCTCAAACCGAAGACCTGAATCCGGCGCGCTTGCCGGGCCCGCGCCCCGTGCCAAGCAGATGCAGCCTGTCGGGGCCGCGCCTTGTGTCCAAGCGGACGGCAGCTACTCGGGGCAGTGCCTTGCGCCCAAGCGGATGACGGCTTGTTCGGCAGTGCCTTGTGCCCGATCCGATGCAGCTTCCCGCGCCACGCGCTCTCGCCGGCCGCCTGCACTTCGGCCCTGACGCCCGGGATGATCGACAGCACCCGCCCGCAATGACCATAATCTGGCGCGTACCCGCCCCCGCCACACTCAAAAAAAACAGGGCTGCCCATGACTGCGCGCACCGTACTGTTCATTGGCTACGACGGCGTAGGCCTCCTCAATATCACCGGGCCATTCACGGTGTTCTGGACGGCCTCCTGGTTCCGTTCGCAGCGAGGTGAGCCCGGGTACGACAGGCGCATCGCCACCCTCAACGGCGGGCCGATGATGACGGCGGACGGGATGACCATCATGACCGAGCCGCTCTCGAGCTTCGAGGACGTGCCGATCGACACGCTGGTCGTCCCCGGTGCGCTCGAGGTCGGCAGTGCCATGAAGGACCCCGCACTCGTCGAGTGGATCGCGACTCATGCGCCACGCGCACGGCGTATCTGTTCCGTCTGCACCGGCACGTTCGTGCTGGCGGCGGCGGGGTTGCTGGACGGCAAACGCGTCGTCACGCATTGGGCGTCGGCCGAAAAGCTCGCCACTCAATTCCCGCGGCTGAGAGTCGAAGCGGACGCGATTTTCCTGCGAGACGATCCGGTGTGGTCGTCCGCCGGTGTTTCTGCAGGCGTGGATCTCGCGATGGCGCTCGTGCAGGAGGATTGCGGCAGGGAGATTGCGATGAGCGTCGCGCGCCAGCTCGTCGTGTACATGAAGCGGCCGGGCGGGCAGACGCAGTTCAGCGAGCTACTGCACGCGCAGGCCGTGAGCCCGGAACCTTTCGCGGAACTGCACGACTGGCTGACGAATCACCTTCACGACGAAACGCTGTCCGTCGAGGTTCTCGCGAAGCGGGCGTGCATGAGCGCGCGGAATTTCGCGCGGGTGTACAAGACGAAAACCGGCCGCACGCCGGCGAAGACCATCGAGCTCTTCCGCCTCGAAACGGCGCGTAAGATGCTTGAGGACACGGATGAGCGGATCGAGACCATCGCGCGCCGTACCGGCTTCGGCGACGAGGACCGGATGCGCAACACCTTTCAGCGCCACCTCAACGTAAGCCCGCGGGACTATCGAGAACGCTTCGGTAATCGCGCGACCCCCGCGCGCTCCTGACGCACACTGGGAGCGCTCAGCGATCGAACTTCGTGGATAGCACTACGGACGACGTGGTGCGCTCCACGCCCTCCAGGTCTCCAATCGCATCGATCAGCGCATCCATGTCGTGCACGGACGGCGCGACCGCCAGCGCGATCATGTCGAACGCCCCGCTCACCGACTGAAGCAGCCGCACCCCCGGCATGTTTTTCTTGATCTCGGCGCTGACGCTGGCCGCCCGCTTCGGCCCGACGGTGATCATCACGTATGCGTGTATCTCGTTCTTCTCGAAGCTCTCCGCCACCCGCACCGAGTACCCGGTGATGACCTTCGACCGCTCCAGCCGGGCAATCCGGCTCTGCACGGTCGTACGTGAGACTCCGAGCGACCTTGCAAGCTCGGAGACGGGCGCCCGGGCGTTCTCGCGCAGGCGGGCGATCAGCAGGTGATCCAGCTTGTCCAGCGTCGTCATTCTGACCATTCAGCCTTGAAAACTGACGAGATTGTCGCGGCATTTCGTCTGAATGGCCATAGCAGCCTGCCGGCGTTTGAGGCCAGATTGCGCGCCAGAGCCCCTTCCGGAGGTCGATTGCATGAAAACAAAAGTAGCGGTGGTCGGCGGCGGCAAGATCGGCTCGATGATCGTCGACCTGCTGTCCCACTCGGGCGACTACGACGTCACCGTGGCCGATCGGTCGAAGGACCAGCTCGACCGGCTGGAAACCGACGCCCCCGTGAACAAGGTGGCGCTGGACATCACGGACGCCGCAGCGCTGGACGCCCTCGTGCGCGGCAAGTTCGCGGTCCTGAGTGCAGCCCCCTATCACCTCACCACCCGCATCGCCGAGGCGGCCAAGGCGAATGCCGCGCATTACCTGGATCTCACCGAGGATGTCGCCAGCACGCGCTTCGTGAAGGAGCTGGCTGTCGGCTCGAAGTCCGCCTTCATCCCCCAGTGCGGCCTCGCGCCCGGCTTCATCACCATCGTGGCGTACGACCTCGCCCGCCACTTCGACACGCTTCAGGACGTGCGCATGCGCGTGGGCGCCCTGCCCAAGTACCCGTCGAACGCGCTCAACTACAACCTCACGTGGTCCACGGACGGCGTAATCAACGAGTACTGCGAGCCGTGCGAAGCCATCGTGAACGGCCAGCGCCGCGAGACTCCGCCGCTCGAAGAGTGCGAGGAGTTTTCGCTGGACGGTGTGACGTACGAAGCCTTCAACACCTCCGGCGGCCTGGGCACGCTGTGCGAAACGCTGGACGGCAAGGTGCGCAACCTCAACTACCGCACCATTCGGTATCCCGGCCACTGCGCCATCATGAAGGCGCTGCTGAACGACCTGCGGCTGCGGGATCGCCGTGACGTTCTGAAGGACATCCTCGAAAACGCCCTCCCCGCGACGCTCCAGGACGTGGTGATCATCTTCGTGACCGTGAGCGGCACCAAGCACGGGCGGCTGATCCAGGAGTCCTACGCCAACAAGATTTACGCACAGACGGTGAACGGCCACGTTCGCAGCGCCATCCAGATCACGACGGCGTCCGGCATCTGCACCGTGCTGGATCTTCTTGCCGAAGGCAAACTGCCGACCAGCGGCTTCGTGCGGCAGGAGGACATCCCGTTGCAGATCTTCCTGGAGAACCGTTTCGGCCGCGTGTATGCGCAACAGGAGCTCTCATGAACGCGCAACTTCGGATTCAGTCCGTCGCGAACGAAATCGGGCCGCTGCTCGCGCGGCTCGGGGTGCGGAACGAGCAGATTTCGAACGGGACGCTGGCGGTTCACAGTCCGCTGACGGGTGAGTGCGTCGCTCGCATTCCTGCAACTACTGCGGAAGCGGCTTCCGCCACTATCGACCGTGCGCATGCTGCGTTTCTGGAGTGGCGCAAGGTGCCGGCGCCCCGGCGCGGCGAGCTCGTGCGGCTTCTGGGTGAGGAGCTGCGGGCTGCGAAGGCGGATCTTGGACGGCTCGTCACGCTCGAGGCGGGGAAGATCACGTCGGAAGGGCTTGGCGAAGTCCAGGAGATGATCGACATCTGCGATTACGCCGTCGGTCTGTCACGCCAGCTTTACGGGCTCACGCTGGCCACCGAACGCACAGAGCATCGGATGATGGAGACGTGGCATCCGCTGGGCGTCGTCGGTGTCATCTCGGCGTTCAATTTTCCGGTTGCCGTGTGGTCGTGGAACTCGACGCTCGCGCTCGTGTGCGGCAACTCTGTCGTCTGGAAGCCTTCGGAAAAAACGCCGCTCACTGCGCTCGCCGTGCATGCGCTGCTTGAGCGGGCGATAGCGAAATTCGGTAACGCCCCAGCGGGTCTCGCGGCCGTGCTCCTTGGCGGCCGCGAGGTTGGGGAAGCGCTCGTGGATCATCCGAAGGTGCCGCTCGTGTCGGCGACCGGTTCCACGGCGATGGGGCGGCAGGTGGGGCCGCGGCTCGCGGCGCGGTTTGCGCGCAGCCTGCTGGAGCTCGGTGGGAACAATGCGGCCATCGTGTGTCCGACGGCGAATCTGGATCTCGCGCTTCGTGGGATCGCGTTTGCGGCGATGGGGACGGCCGGGCAGCGTTGCACGACATTGCGCAGGCTGTTCGTGCACGAGAGTGTTTACGACAAGCTGGTGCCTCGGTTGAAGGCTGCGTACGCGTCGGTGCCCATCGGGGATCCGCGCGAGCCGGGTACGCTTGTTGGGCCGCTGATCGATGAAGCTGCGTTCACGCGGATGCAGCGGGCGTTGGATGCGGCTCGGGCGGCTGGTGGCGTGGTCACTGGTGGTGAGCGCATCGGGCAACCGGGGCACGGCGCGTATGTGCGGCCGGCGCTCGTTGAGATGCCTGGGCAGACGGACACCGTGCGTGAGGAGACGTTTGCGCCGATTCTGTATGTGATGCGGTATCGGGACTTCGACGACGCGATCCGGATGCAGAACGATGTGCCGCAGGGGCTCTCATCGTCGGTGTTCACGAACGACCTGCGCGAGGCCGAGCGCTTCATGTCGGCGGAAGGGTCGGACTGCGGGATCGCGAACGTGAACATCGGGCCGTCCGGTGCCGAGATCGGCGGCGCGTTCGGAGGCGAGAAGGAAACGGGCGGCGGCCGCGAGGCCGGCTCGGATTCCTGGAAGGCCTACATGCGCCGCGCGACGAACACGGTGAACTACGGCAACAGCCTGCCCCTCGCACAAGGCGTGAAGTTCGACGTGTAGCGCTGACGCGGAGCCTGGACAGCTCGGCCATGCGAAGCGGATGGGCGCGCTGACGCAGGCGCCAGCGAAAGGACGAGCCGGCTCGCCGCCCGCTGGGGCGGCGCTAAGTGCTCTTTCGCAGCTCTCGCGAAAGTCGGTAGGCCATGTAGGCGAGCAGCGCTACGCCGAGGCCAAGCACGCCCCAGAGCACGAGGGACTTGCTCGGCGCCTGCGCTGAGGCAGAGGCGCGGCGCGACTCACCGCCGAGCGTCTGCTGTTCCCCAAGCGAAGCGCCGAGAATGCGAGCGCCCTTCGGAATCGATCCGATGCGCCCCACGGCCCCGCTCAATGCGCCATTTCCATAGGCGAGCGTGAACGGCCCCTGCCCGCGCGCAAGGAACACGACTTCGTGCGCCGGCCAGGCGACTTTCAACTTGGGAACCGCTTCGCCCAATCCGCCCCGGCGCGGATCCACTCGAACGAGCCAATAGCGATCGGTTGTCGGGTACACCCGCACATCACCGTTCACGAGCTCGGCATCGGTACCCTGCAGGCGGTAGAACCCGACGCTACCAGTCACCGATCGCCACGGCTTCGACGCCGACGCCCGCGTTAGCAAGCTCACCTCGACGACACTGTTCATCTCCGGCAGCTGCAGGTTCACGCGATCGACTGGGAAATATCCGCCCGCGTCGAACTCATACTCCCCGGCTTTCCCCGGGACACCGCGACCTTCGAGCACCAGCGAACTGCGTCGGAGCTCAGGACCGCTGCCAGCGGGATGCCCGTTCACCGACGTGATCTCGAACGGCGCGCGTGCCCCGACCCACGTGAGCCGGTAGTACTTCGCGCCAGCCGACCGCATTTCGACCCGGCGCTCGATCAGTTGGGCATCGCCCGCGCGCAGGTTGGCGATGGGTGCAGCGTCGAGGAGGGTCCGCCAGTCGCCGAGATTGTCGCTGCCTTCGACTCGCAGTCGACCCGCGAACTCGGGCGCGTCTGGCGCCCACCCGAGCTCCAGAGCGGAAAGCTGCCCAAGGGCCCGGCCATCGACGATGTAGCCCCCGACGAGCGCCCTCTCGTTCGGATCGACCGGCGCGGAGCCTCGCTCCTCGGGAAGCTCCAGATCCACCTTCCCGCCATTGGACTGGATCGTCAGCCGCAGGGCTTCCATCACTGCGCGATCGTTCCCGCGCAGGGGAAATACGGGCAACGGAAGCGCTGACGAGATTGCATCCGACGAGTCCGTGACCCGCGCCAGGACGTGTGGCACGACTTCCCCGCGCCCATTGAACACTGCCACGTCGAGCAGTTCGCTACTGACGACCCCGCGATAGACGTCCGCCGGCAACGGCGCGCGAAAGGCCGCAGCGTTGCCCTGCGTGTTGAATTTCATCCCGAACGCAAAGTCCGTCGACGCGGGCGGCGGCGCGTCCGCATCGGCCGCAACAGCGGCACTCGAAGCGAGCCACGCAAGCGCGAGCACCGACAGCCCCGCACGCCAGCCCCGCGCCCCGACGCCCCACGCCCGCACCAGGAGATTCACGTCCCCGAATGCCGGGCCACAGCCCTGCGGACCACCCACTTCCTCCGTTACGAGGCCCCAAGCTCGCCCGCCACTCACTTCCTCGGGCCCCACGCACCGACCTCGTGGGGCATTCATTTCCTCGCGCACCACGCCCCGCCCTCGCTGGCGCCCATTTCCCTCACGCGTGTGCAACTCACGCCCCCTCATGCGCGCGATCCTCACGCGCCGGCGGCAGCGGCGAGAAGTACCCGACGACCAGCATCAGCAGCCCCACGACGACGAACGAAACGATGCGCTGGATGGCCGTCACGCTCGACAGGTCGATCAGGAACAGCTTCGCGACGACAACGCCCAGAAGACTCGCCCCAGTAATCCACACAACGCGACTGCCAAAGCGCGTGGCGACCAGCATCGTCGCAAGCGCAAGCACCGTCCAGAAAATCGAGATCGCGGTCTGGACGAGCGTCGACCTCAGCATCACATCGAAGTCGAATGGAACGCCTGCCCAGTAGTGCAGCGTCCGAAGCAGAACTGCGTTAAGCCAAACGAAGGCCAGCGCCGCGACAACACCGGCCACCGGCTTCCACGAAAGCCGGGCAAACCAGCTGTAGCCGGCGCTGCGTATCGCGAGCCAATAGCGCACGAGCACGAGGAAAACGAAGGCCTGCGCGAGATCGAGCGGATTCAGCAGTGGCACGTAGGGAAGCGGATACGGATCCCCGCGCATCGTGACGTTCGTGATGAAACTCCACGCCATCAGAGCAACAGCGATGCCGCTACCAGCGATGCCGACATACGCCTCTTGATGCGCGCCAACCGGCCACGAAAGCCGCGCCCGAAGCTTCGGAAGCATGAAAAGGGCGACGCCCGGCACGATGGCCCATGCAATCGCCGGCCACGATCCGCCGCCCGCCACCGCGTTGTCCACCTCCCAGGCGAACTCCCACGTCAGCAGGATCACAAGCAGCCACGCTGCCGGAACGTGCAACAACGCGGCAAGGCCGGTGCCGGGCGCGGGATCGTACCGCCGGCAAACGAGATAGAAAGCCGCAAACGCCAGCGGCCACGAAATCCACCCGCCGCTCGCGAACGGATGCATGTCATCGAAGCCGGCGATGGTGACCGCGGCGTTGAGGACGGCGTACAAGATCATCGCAGGCAGGAGCAGCAAGGAAGCGCTCTGGGAGCCTTTCAGGTCGAATCTGCGCTTCAGCTCGCTGCAAATCAGCGCGGTGACGGCGAAGAGCACGAGCACGCACGTCCATGCCGCGTCATCCGAAAGACGCTGGAAAAGCTCGACGACTCCGCCGCACAACCACCACACCAGGCCCCACACGAAAAGCACCGGCGCATACGCCCGCTCCAGCTCATGCAGACTGTCATCGACCCGCCGGAGTGCACGAGCGGCGAACACCGAGCCCGCGGCGATCATCACCGTGCCGAGATACACACTGTTGAGAACCGGCACATCGGCAGCGCGCGAATCGGCATCAGACAGGAAGATGATGCCGCTCGCGATCTGAAGCAGAGCGCCGAACGCGCGCGGCAACCGACGATCCTGGCGGCAGCCGATCCAAACCAGGCCCGCGCCTTCTAGCGCCCATGTCGCCGCGCTCCAGCGGCCGTCGAGCGCGAGGGGCACAGCGAGCGTCAGGAAAACCACGCCCAGCGCCATGAAGGCTTCAACGAGAAGCTGCTGCGTTTCGCGGCGGCTCCTGAAGAGCAGCCACGCGAGCGCGAGGTACATCAGGCTCAACGCGGCGGCGCTGTAAGCCAGGGCAAACGGGATATGCCGAACGAGCGCGGACTGAAGACCGAACGCGACGACGGGCACGCCGAAGACGATGGCTCCATCGACGTAGCCACGAAGCTCGGGTTTCTGCCTCACGGAGAACAGCACGGCGATCGCGACGTAGAGGAGGAAGAACAGGATGAGGAACGGCTCGGTGGTCGAGAGCAGTTCCGGCCTGTACCTGAGCACGCCCCACGCCGTGCCGATTACGAACGTGAACAGAAAACCCACAACGTTCAGTGGGCGCCATGCCTTGAACCACGCGATGGCGACGATCGCCAGATTCAGCACGCCGTAGTAGCTGAACAGAACGACGTGATTGCCCTGCCCGGTCGATGCGAGAACCGGAG
>Ga0182742_1002180_pt1 | contig 22438 bp, 17 predicted proteins | sample eDN5th37CBELigMG_FD_128880 | JGI IMG/M metagenome (GOLD analysis project Ga0182742, IMG submission 128880) | Enriched Miracle-Growth compost microbial communities from Emeryville, California, USA - eDNA 5th pass 37_C BE-Lig MG (version 2)... ... | reverse complement strand
ACTCATTTTTCATTCCCCTTTATTGTTCTGCTTTTAGCTCAATTAGGGCATCACGTAGTTCAGCCGCACGTTCGAACTGTAAATTTTTCGCAGCATCCTTCATTTCTTTTTCCAGTCTTGCTATTACAGCAGCACGTTCTTTTTTCGTCATCTTCTTCGTGCCTTCAACACCATACTCTGCTTTATCCTCAGCAGCCTTCGTCGCTTCAATCACATCGTGAATTTGCTTACGAATTGTTTTCGGTACAATACCATGTGATTCATTGTGTGCGATTTGTAGCTCACGCCTACGTGCTGTTTCTTTTATCGCTCGATCCATAGAATCAGTTATTTTATCTGCATACATAATAACAAAACCTTCGCTATTACGTGCTGCACGACCAATGGTTTGAATAAGTGAGCGATCTGAGCGTAAAAATCCTTCTTTATCAGCATCTAGAATGGCAATTAAGCTTACCTCAGGTAAATCAAGTCCTTCTCTTAATAGGTTTATACCTATTAAAACATCAAATACGCCAAGTCTTAAATCTCTAATAATAGCAAGTCGCTCTAGCGTTTTAATTTCTGAATGCAGATATCTAACCTTAATACCGATTTCCTTCATATAATCGGTTAAATCCTCTGCCATTTTTTTCGTTAATGTCGTCACTAATACGCGTTCTTGCTTTTGAATACGTAAATTAATTTCATAAAGTAAATCATCAATTTGTCCCTTTGAAGGTCTAACCTCAATAACTGGATCGAGCAGCCCTGTTGGACGAATAATTTGCTCTACCATTGTTGGACAATGCTCAATTTCATATGGTCCCGGAGTTGCCGACACATATATTTGCTGATCTACCTTCGCTTCAAACTCTTCAAAACGAAGCGGTCTATTATCAAGTGCTGAAGGTAACCTAAAGCCATGATTGACCAATACTTCTTTTCTCGCTCTATCCCCGTTATACATTGCACGTATTTGCGGTAAGGAAACATGTGACTCGTCTACAACTAACAAGAAGTCTTCTGGAAAATAATCTAGCAATGTATAAGGAGTTGCACCACGCTCTCTAAACGTTAACGGTCCAGAGTAGTTTTCAATACCTGAGCAAAATCCCATTTCAGCCATCATTTCCAAGTCATAACGCGTTCTTTGCTCTAACCTTTGTGCTTCTAAAAGTTTTCCTTCAGCTCTAAAATAGGCAAGCTGCTCCTCAAGCTCTTTCTCTATATTAACGATTGCCTTTTTCATAGTTTCTTCATGTGTGACGAAGTGAGAGGCAGGGAAAATAGCAATATGCTCACGTTCTCCTATGATTTCACCCGTTAATACATCAATTTCAGTAATACGCTCTATTTCATCGCCAAATAGCTCGATACGAACGGCATGCTCATCCGTAGAGACAGGAAAAATTTCTACAACATCACCACGAACTCTAAATGTCCCACGAGTAAAGCTAATGTCGTTACGTTGATATTGGATATCTACAAGCTCATGCAATATTTGGCTGCGTGACTTCTCCATTCCTACACGTAAGGACACAACTAAGCTCCCATACTCTTGTGGTGAACCTAAACCATAAATACAAGATACAGAAGCTACAATAATAACATCACGTCGTTCAAATAGTGCACTTGTTGCGGAGTGTCTTAGCTTATCTATTTCGTCGTTGATGCTTGAATCTTTTTCTATAAATGTATCGGTAGAAGGGATATACGCCTCCGGCTGAAAGTAATCATAATAACTTACAAAGTACTCAACGGCGTTATGTGGGAAAAAGGATTTAAATTCGCTACATAACTGTGCCGCTAATGTTTTATTATGTGCAATAACTAAAGTAGGACGCTGAACCTCAGCTATAACGTTGGCAATAGTGTATGTTTTACCAGTTCCTGTTGCACCAAGTAAGGTTTGATACTTTTTCCCCTCTTTTAACCCTGCAACTAGCTCTTTTATTGCTTTTGGTTGATCACCTTTTGGAGCATAGTCAGATACTATCTCAAACTTTTTCATATTGCCTCCTACTGAATCAAATATATTATTATTATTTACCATTATATTCGCATTAATCACTAAAAAATAAGAATGTATGTTCCCTTATTATAATTTAAAAAAAGGAGTCACTCAAGTACTCCTTTTAAACTAAATGTATTTTTTCCCAATTTTCATACCAAGCTACAACTTCATCAGGTAGTGGGAGCTCTAGTTCCTCGTAGCATTCCTTCTTATATCTGGCGTAATAATGTTTAATTTTATCGACTTGACCTAAGTTTGAAAAGGCAATTAATAAAGGTAAAACTTGATTATATTCGTAGGGATTGAAAAGAAATTGTTTTTCTACAACTTTAATAAGCTTGGTCCATTCCTTCGTAAACTCATAATGCTCGACTAGCATTTTGGCATGAAGCAGCCATAGTTGCAGCAAACGCTCCCTTTCACTATCTGCCCATACATAATCATATTCACCCATATAATGACCTTCATAGCTAAACACGATATCCTCAAGCTGCTCGTAAAAGCCCGATATATTTTTGTTTAGTTGCTTTACTTTTTGTTCCCATTCCACAAAGTCTAAGGATGTATCCTCAAGCTTTAAGCAATAGCTTTCTTGTATACTATTGTTTTCAATAAATAGCTCAATACCTGTTTCCTTTAAGCAACGTCGAATTTGATATACAATCGTGTAAAGCTGTGTCAATCCACGCTTTTTATCTATTTCTGGTGTAAACATATTAATAATTTTATCTTTTGAGACATACTCGCCTCGACGATGAATTAAATAAGCAAATAGCTCTTGAGCCTTTGCCGTTCTCCACTTAGGATAAATTTGATCACCTGAGCCAAGTTGAAAACGTATTGTATTCATACATAAAATTTTCTGCTTGTCTGAATGATTTACGAGTTTACTGCTACTATTGTTAATTCTATTCTTTATCCGCGAAAACGTTTTTTCTAGACGATTTAGCATTAACGGTTTTAACAAATAATCAAGTGCATTAAGTTCGAACGCTTGTAATGCAAATTGATCATGAGCAGTTACAAATACAATTTCAATTTGTGGATTAATTTGATGGATACGCTCTGCTACTTCTAGCCCTGACATTTCTGGCATATGAATATCTAAAAAAACAACGTCAGGCACAAAACTAGAAATTTCTTCTAAAGCCTCACTAACTAATTGAAATGCTCTCACTTCATCGATTGAATCAATGTAGTTTTGTTTGAGCATCATTTCAAGCTGCATATTAGCTAGCCTCTCATCATCAATTAACATAATCTTCATATCTTCACGCCCTTGTAAATTGCTCGTATTACATGCTAGTGTTTTCTAATTTACGTTCTACTATTTTAGGCGAAAAAATTCCGAATACAGATGGAAATCTAAATGATTTAATATGTGGCACCTGCTGATGCGGCACTAAAATCAAGCCTAACTGATGATGCTCGTCAGCATAGCGCGTACGTTGTACAAATCTAACTTCATTATTTTCGTCTACTACTTCAAGCTTACAATACGCTGGATTAAGTGCAATAGCATCATAAAGCTCAGAGATGGAGTTTACTTCCTGACCATTAACTTTTCGAATAGTCTCTCCTATTTTTAGATTAAGCTGCTCACTTGTAGAGTTATCAACTAGTGCGAGTATTTTCAAGCCCTTTTCACCATTAATATAAATAGGTGAATGATTAGCTTCTGAGGCTAAAATAATGGAGCGCTGTACACTATAGCTTAACAATAGCACGACAGGAACGGTCCAAATTAACTGTGGAATCCACCAAACTAAAGCAACTAAACCTAGTACAACAATACCAATGATAAACAATGAGCTGGACATTTTTTTTATGATTTGGTCCGGCTTTAATGTCGTACTAATAGCAGAGCTACCAATCATAACTGGGAGTGCCATTAAAATCCAAGCCTCAGGACCAAGCTGAAGAAAGAACGGTGTTGCAACAGATGTGTCAAACACGATTGCACCATTTGTTGTCGCTGACACAGGCACAAATAATAAAAGTGGTACAGTCCAAAATGCTTGTAACGTGAAACCCCCTACAATTTTGCCTCTTTTTCCTGCAATATAAATTGGACTTAAAAAATGTTTTCCCTGTATACGTAAAACAATACTTTGTGCAAGTATAAGTAAACCTACGATAAAAGCCAGAGAAAAACTCGATACATTCATAATCATTGTATTAATAAACTGTAATGGTTCTGGTAAGTTCATTTCTGGCAAAAGTAATAACGTTTCGTGCAAAAAAATAATTATTGCTGAGCTATATACAATTGAAAGTAAACGAAACTTAAATAACATTAAAACAACCTGAATAAACCACACTAAGTAGATCGTCTCTTTTGTAATCGACAGCCCTAAAAACCCCGCAATAATAGATATCACAATAGAAATAACGATCCCTGCTGCTAGAGATTTTAGCATGATTGGAAGTTTGCGGTACAATCTTACATTGAAAAGTTTACGCTCTAGCTTCGTTCTGTATGTAAGTAAGATTAGCATCGCCAATAAAGCAACGTAGAAAAATGGCTGTATAAATAAAGAAAGCAGGGCATTACCTATTAAAGACAACCATAATTGAAGAATAGCCACCCGCTTGCACTCCTTTTGCATAAAAAAATTGAGAGATTAGCACATTAAACTAATCTCTCAATAATTCGACAATACATTATCTTTTTCCTGCAACGATATCAATAGCTTTTTGTAATTGAACATCATTTAATGGCGAACGAATATGTTCAATTGTTAACGCTTCTAGCTTAGTAGCGGTTTCTTTATCAAGTACTCCAGACACTTTTAAACCTTGTTTATTTTGGAACGTTTTTAGAACAGCTAAGGTTTCTTCACTAAAGAAGCCATCCTTACGATCTACTTTGTAGCCTAATGCTTCAAGCATAATTTGCATGCTTTTAACATTTGAATTATATTCGCCAGCTTCAATGGCATTATCAAATGTAAATCTTGTTACAGTATATACATCAGAAGGCTTCACTTCATCAGTTGGAGTAACACCTGTTTCATTTATCCAATTACCATTAGGTGTTAGCCATTTTGCAACTGTCATTTTAATAAGCCCACCGTCTTCAATAAGGTTACTGTAACTAATTTGAACTGTGCCTTTTCCGAAGCTTTGCTCACCAACAATAGAAGCTCCTGCACTTTCGTTTAATGCACCTGCTAATATTTCTGAGGCACTAGCTGATCCGCCATTAACTAAAACGGCGATTGGATAAGATTTTTGTTTTCCACCTTTAGCATAAGTCTTTTTACGCGTGCCATCTTTTCCTTCAACTTGTACAATCACTTTACCTTCATCTAGCATGAGCTGCGCGATTTCAGTGACACCATCTAATACACCACCAGGATTATTACGAACATCGATGACTAGTCCCGTAATACCTTGTTTTTCTAACTCCGCAAGCTCGTGTTCAAATCGCTCAGATGTATTTAAAGCAAATTGTGAAATTGTAATAATACCAATGCCATCTTCATTTACTTCGCTATATACTGTTTCAATATCAATATCATCACGAATGAGTGAAATTTGGATAATTTCATTTACTCCATCACGACGAACTTCTAGCTTAGCTTTAGTACCTTTAGGTCCACGTAGCTTTGCTACAGACTCCTCTAGTGTAAGTCCCTCTAGGCTTTCACCATTAACAGATAAAATAATATCCTTAGCTAAAACGCCAGCACGTTCAGCAGGTGAATTTTTAATGGGTGAAACGACCGTTAATAGACCGTTTGTCATCGTCACTTCAGCACCAATCCCTGAGAAAGTTCCTTCGATTTGCGAATTAAACTGAGATGCTGCAGCTTGCTTCATATATACAGAGTGTGGATCGTTTAAGGACTCCATAATACCTGTTAATGCACCATCAATTAAATCCTGACGTTCAGTTGAATGAACATAGTCAGATTCTATTATGTTCAAAACGGTATTAATTTTGTTTAATTCAGCCTGAGTTAAATTACTGCTTTGCTTTTCGCTCGCAGCAATTGCACCACCAAAGGTTTGCTTCGCATTACTTTTTACGCTATCAGCTACAAAAAGAGTCAACGCTACACTAGCAAACATTGTTAAGATCACAATTCCAAAAATACTTTTTTTACTAAACTGCATATGTCTTTCACCTCAACTTTATTTGTCTAGTTAGACGACTTAGCTAGTATATGACAAATATGGTTCAATTATGAGTTTGTACATTATACAAAAAAGGGACTACAGCTGCAATTGCATAACTATAGCCCCATTTCCTTATTGTAGATAACTTGATGGGTTTACGGGAACTTCATCTTTTCTAACTTCAAAATGTAAGTGTGGTCCAGTAGAATTACCTGTGCTACCAACTAAAGCTATCTTGTCACCACGCTTAACTGAGTCCCCTTCTTTTACAAGTAAACCGCCATTCTTTATATGACCATATAGCGTCCAAAGTCCATTACCATGATCAATAATAATACAGTTTCCGTAACCACTCCAGTATTCAGATAAAATTACTACGCCTGATTCCGCTGCGTAAATACTTGTTCCTGAAGGAGCACCGAAATCAATACCAGTATGCTTCTTTTCTACTTTAGTAATCGGATGAATACGTACACCATAATTTGACGTCACACGATGCTTCGAATCAATTGGCATACCTAGCTTTCCACCCGTATAAGGGTTTTGGATTCGATTTTTTTCCTTGTTGAGCTTAGAAATTTCAGCAGCATATTTGACCATTAACGCCTCTTGCTCTTCACTAATAAGCTCCATATCATGAATATGATCATCTAACTCTTGAATTTGAGTATTTAATTGTGAAATATACACTTCTTTTTGACTTTCTAATTCTGCTAGCTGTGCTTCCTGAATCGTTAACTCATCAATAATGGCCAGTAGATTATTATATTCTAATTCTTGCTGTTGCTTTGTTAGCTCAACCTGAGCAGTCGTCTCTTCAATTTGCTTTATTAACTGCTGATCTGAATGAAGAATGCTTTGGATTGCATCAAATCGGTTAATAAAGTCAGCAAAGCTCGTTGCATTTAATAATACGTCTAAATAGGATACGGCTCCACTTGTAAACATTAAGCGCGTACGTGTATCTTTTAGAGATTGAGTTTTTTCAAGACTAGCGTTTAATTCATCAAGCTGAATAGCGAGCTGAATTAATTCCTCTTCTTTTGCCCTTTGCTCCTGTTCTTTTTGTGAGCGCTGTATTGCTACTTCGTTTATTTGAGCATTTATGGCTTGTATTTCTTGTTCAAGCGAAGTAATTTCCTTTTGAACTTTGTTTTTTTCTTGCTCTGCTTGTTGAGCTTTTCTTGCTGCTTCTTGTGCTTGACGCTCAGCTGCTTTCTTTTTATCGTTAGCCGCTTTAATATCTTTTTCTATCTGCGATAATGAGGTTGCAGATATCGTCGTAATAGATGTGCTCGTTACGAGTAATACTGCGACTAATAGAGTTAATATTACCTTTTTCATTACAACTATCACCTACACCTTAAGATATTTTCGAACAGACATTAAGCTACCTATAATACCAATAGCTACACCTAAGCCAATCATGACACCACTAGTAAGCCATAGCACCTGACTTACGGGAAGAAGCTCTATAAATAGTAAGGACAAGCCATATTTAAAATGGTTTAGAACTGAATTATAGCCAACCATCACAATCGTAGCTGCTATAGCAGAGGATAGGAAGCCAATAATCAATCCCTCGATGAAAAATGGCCAACGAATAAATGTGTTCGTTGCACCTACTAATTTCATAATTCCAATTTCTCTTCTTCTTGCTACAATCGTCATTTTTATCGTATTTGAAATTAATAGAATAGCAGTAAGCGTCATGACAGAAACTATAACTATACCAATATATCGAATGGCATTAGTGATTTGGAACAGCTTCTCAACGGTTCCTTGTCCATATTTAATATCAGTAATGACTGGAGCTGTAAATGAGGCATCTATCTGTTTGATTTGATCTGCAACACGATCAACTAATCGCGTATCAAATACTTCAACAATATATGAATCTGGCAGTGGATTATTTTCTGCATCATATCCTTCTAGCCAGCCGCTATCTTCCTGTTCAATACTATTTTGTAATTCTATAAAGTTTTGTCCCTTTGATACGAATGTAACAACCTTTACTTCTGTAATGGCTGCAATCTCTTTGTGTAAATTGTCTTTAATTGTTTGCTCTAAATTATCTTCTAAATAGACACGAATACGAACTTGATCCTCATACTGAGTAGCTACTTTATCTAGGTTTAAGGCCATTAATATAAATAGACCTAAAATTAACATACTAATTAGGATCGAGCTGAACGAGGCAAAGGACATCCAACCATTTCGATAAATGCTTTTAGACCCTTCTCGAAAGTGGCGAACTAATGTACTAAATTTCATAACCATACTCCCCTCGTTGCTCATCACGGACGATATTACCGCCTTCAATTGCAATAACACGTTTACGCATAGAGTTTACAATTTCCTTATTATGAGTAGCCATAACGATTGTTGTGCCACGGAAATTAATTTCCTCTAACAAATGCATAATGTCCAAGGATGTTTCTGGATCCAAATTACCTGTTGGCTCATCCGCAACAATAACAGCAGGGTTATTTACTATTGCACGTGCGATTGAGATCCTCTGCTGCTCTCCTCCTGATAATTGAGAAGGGAAGCTTTTATGTTTATGCTTTAAACCTACTAATTCTAGCACTTCCATCGTTCTTTTTTTAATTAGTTTACGAGGTGCTTCAATAGCCTCCATCGCAAATGCGATATTTTCGTAAGCTGTTAATTGCGGTAATAAACGATAATCTTGGAATACGACTCCGATATTTCTGCGAATATACGGTATTTTCCTTTGCTTTAATTTTCCTATATTAAAGCCGTTCACAAAAATTTCTCCATCTGTCGGCACTTCTTCTCTATATATAAGCTTCATAAACGTTGATTTTCCGGCACCTGAAGGACCTACTATATATACAAAATCGTTTCGATTTATTGTAACTGAAACACCATTTAATGCATGAGTTCCATCACTATAGGTCTTATAAACTTTATTCATTTCGATCACATTATCACATCCTGTAGTAAATTCAATGGTACTATTTCGACAGTTTACAGCTAATTCCTTCAACAAATCGTAAATTGACTCAATTTTCATCTTTCTCATTTTTACTTTATATTACATTTAAGTGAAAATATTGGTTTTTATTAGAAGGCAAACATAGTGCCTATCCCTTTTATTTACTTATTTAAAACTATGATGGAAACAACAAAATAAGCCATTTCCATGAAATTTTTCATAGAAATGGCTATAAGCTATTTATTCATTTCCTTTTGCTAGATATTCCTCAACCCATGCTTGTACGCCTACTAGCTTTTGCTCTGCACGAGAAATAGCTGCCTCAACTTGTACCTTTGCTGGACCACCATATACATTTCTCGCATTAACTACTGCTTCTGGTTGTAACACATCATAAATGCGTTCATCGAATAGATCATTAAATTGCTTAAATTCATCTAATGTTAAATCAAGCAAGTATTTATTGTTTTGGATACAGTACAGCACTGTTTTACCGATGACTTCATGTGCTTGACGGAATGGTAGACCTTTGTTAGCAAGAAAGTCAGCAATGTCAGTAGCATTTGAGAAATCCTGATTTACAGCTTGTCTCATAATATCCTTACGAACTTTCATTGTATCAATCATTGAAGCAAATATTTGTAAGCCACCTTGCATCGTTGTAACAGTATCAAACATACCTTCTTTATCTTCTTGCATATCTTTGTTATAGGCAAGTGGTAGTGATTTTAATACGGTTAGTAAGCCCATTAAATTACCATATACTCGTCCTGTTTTACCTCGCACTAGCTCAGGCACATCAGGATTTTTTTTCTGCGGCATAATGCTTGATCCGGTACAAAATGCATCATCTAATTCAATAAAATTAAATTCGGTGCTTGACCATAACACTAGCTCTTCACTTAATCGAGATAAGTGCATCATGATTAATGAGGCGTTGGATAAAAACTCTACTATAAAATCGCGATCACTAACTGCATCTAAGCTGTTTTCGTAAACCGCATCAAACTGTAATTGTTCAGCTACAAAGTGGCGGTCTATTGGGAATGTTGTTCCTGCTAGTGCACCCGCTCCAAGAGGTAACACATTAATGCGTTTATAGCTATCCTGTAAACGCTCAATATCACGTGAAAACATCGAAACGTATGCCATCATATGATGAGCAAACAAAATCGGCTGAGCACGTTGTAAATGAGTATAACCAGGAATTAATGTGTCTGTATTTTCTTTAGCTTGTTTAATTAATGCTAATTGCAATTTATGAAGCATTTCTACAAACTCAACGACACGTTTACGTAGCCATAAATGCATATCAGTAGCAATTTGGTCATTTCTACTACGTCCAGTATGTAGTTTACCACCCACTGGCCCTATATCCTCAATTAATGCTTTTTCGATATTCATATGAATATCCTCATCACTAACTGAAAACTCTAATTCACCCTTTTTAATGCGTGTTAACACACGTTGTAAGCCAGCTTTAATTGTTTCAACGTCTTCAAGAGGTAAAATCCCTTGTTTACCGAGCATTGTAACATGTGCTAAGCTTCCCTGCACATCTTCAATGGCAAGAGCCTTGTCAAACATAATTGATGCTGTATATTCTTCAACTAGCTGATCTGTTTGCTTTGTAAAGCGACCGCCCCATAATTTACTCACGATTAAACACTCCAATCATCCTAAATAACAAACGAAAAGAGAGAATAGTATAAACTAGCCTAGTTACATACTATTCGTTCTCTTTATAAGGAAATTACTTATTTGCGTTTTGATTTACGCCCGCAGACACCTTAAGTCTAAGTGCATTTAGACGGATGAAGCCTGTAGCATCACCTTGATCATACGCTTGAGAAGGATCTGCCTCCATCGTTGCAATATCAGGGTTATATAAGCTTACTGGAGATTTAACACCAGCACCGATCACATTACCTTTATAAAGTTTTAGACGTACAGTTCCTGTAACGTTCTTTTGTGATTCATCTACTAGTGCTTGCAATGCAAGACGCTCAGGAGAGAACCAGAATCCGTTATATACAAGCTCACTATATTTTGAAATTAATGAATCACGAAGATGCATAACTTCACGGTCCATTGTAATGGACTCAATTTTACGATGAGCAACAAATAAAATTGTACCACCTGGCGTTTCAAAAACACCACGAGATTTCATACCAACAAAACGGTTTTCAACCATATCAACACGACCAATACCGTGCTTTCCACCAAGCTCATTTAGCTTTTCCATCACTTGCAGAGGAGAAAGCTCCTCACCGTTGATAGCGACACAGTTTCCTTTTACAAACTCAAGCTCAATATATTCAGCTTGGTCTGGAGCTCTCTCTGGAGAGACACTTAGGACATACATATCTTCATTTTCTGGTGAGCTTGGATCAAACCAAGGATCCTCTAGCATACCAGACTCAAAGCTAATATGAAGTAAGTTACGGTCAGTGGAATATGGTTTTGCTGCTGACGCTGTTACAGGAATACCATGCTTCTGCGCATATGCAATCATTTCTGCACGACCAGGGAAATCATTGCGGAATTTCTCACTTCTCCATGGCGCGATAACCTCAATATCAGGTGCAAGTGCAGCAACACCTAACTCAAAACGAACCTGGTCATTACCTTTACCAGTTGCACCATGAGCGATATATTTTGCACCTTCAGCACGTGCGATTTCAACCATACGCTTTGCAATTAATGGTCTTGCAATAGACGTACCTAGTAAGTATTGTCCCTCATACATTGTGCCTGCTTGGAACATTGGGAAAATAAAGTCCTTTGCGAACTCCTCTGTTAAGTCATCAATATAGACTTTAGAAGCTCCTGTATTTAAAGCTTTTTGCTCTAAGCCATCAAGCTCTTCCTTTTGACCGATATCTGCAGTAAATGCAATAATTTCTGCATCATATGTTTCTTTTAGCCATTTAAGAATGATTGAAGTATCTAATCCTCCTGAGTAGGCTAATACAATTTTATCCTTTGCCATTTATAATAACTTCCTTCCTTATATGATGTTATGACATAATTGCTGCCATAATTGCTTTTTGCGCGTGTAGACGATTTTCCGCCTGATCAAAGATAATAGAGTTATCTCCATCAATTACACCTTCAGATACTTCCTCGCCACGGTGTGCTGGTAAGCAATGCATAAACAAATAATCTGGTTTTGCAAGTTTAGCAAGCTCTTCATTGACTTGATAATCAGCAAACGCCACCTCACGGATTTTTTGTTCTGCTTCCTGTCCCATACTAGCCCATACATCAGTGTAAACAACATCAGCGTCTTTAATCGCTACTTTTGGATCACGAACGATTTCAATTATAGCACCGGTTGTTGCAGCAACTGCTTTTGTCTGCTCTACTATATCAGCATCAGGTGCATAGTTTTCAGGTGTAGCAATCGCCATGTGTAAGCCAAGCTTAGCCGCACCCATCATTAAAGAGTGTACCATATTATTGCCATCGCCAATATATGCAACTTTAATGCCTTCAAATGTCCCCTTCTTCTCATAAATCGTTTGATAGTCTGCTAATGCCTGACAAGGGTGAGATGAATCTGTTAAGCCATTAATTACAGGAATCGTTGCACCTCTTGCTAATTCAACTACTTTACGATGTTCGAACGTACGAATCATAATACCATCTAAATAGCGAGATAAGGTTTGCGCTGTATCTAAAATCGTTTCACCACGACCGATTTGCAAATCGTTACCACTTAAAAATAGACCCTGACCACCTAATTGGTAAATACCAACCTCAAATGAAACACGAGTACGAGTAGACGACTTTTCAAAAATTAAGCCTACTGTTTTACCTTTTAATAATTGATGTGGCTCTCCTGCTTTTTGTTTTGCCTTTAATTCAATCGCTAAATCGATTAAATATTTTATCTCTTCTGGCGTGAAATCAGCTAACATTAAAAAGTCGCGACCTTTCATGCTTTCTGCAATTTCTTCTTTATTAATAGTCAATACGATTACCTCCTGCGTCCATTTTATTTATCTTTTAGTAGCTTGACTAGCGTAGATACTGCTTGATTAACTTCAGTTTCTGTTACAAGTAGGTTTGGTAATAAGCGAATAACATGTGGTCCTGCATTTAATATAAGTAAGCCTTCCTTTTGTGCCTCTAATATAATAGGAGCCACCTCGGATTTACATTCTATACCAATTAATAAGCCTAAGCCACGAACATCTTTAACAAAGTTTAAAGGTAGAACATGTTTTTTAAGCTGAGCTAGTAAATACTCACCTTGTTTAGCTGCCTTTTCAACGATTCCATCCTCAATAATCGTTTGTAAAGTAGCTCTTACTGCTGCTGTAGCTAAAGGCGTACCACCAAAGGTAGAGCCATGACTACCAGCAGAAAAGGCTTGACGTAAAAAGTCTTTAGCAACCATCGCCCCTACTGGAAACCCGCTTCCAAGTCCTTTGGCTAGTGTGAAGATATCTGGTTCAATACCATAGTGCTCGTAGGCAAATAACTTACCTGTACGTCCAATTCCCGTTTGCACCTCATCTATAATGAGTAAAATGCCATTTGCCTTACAAAGTGCTACAACCTCATTTACAAAGGACTGCTGTGCTGGATGTACACCGCCCTCAGCCTGCACAAATTCAAACATAATGGCAGCTGTTTTATCGGAAATTGCCGCCTGTAAAGCTTCAATATCATTAAAATTTACATGAATAAAGCCTTCCGGTAACGGCCCAAAGCCATCCTTTACTTTATCCTGACCAGTTGCCGTTAAAGTTGCGAGCGTTCGTCCATGGAATGATTGATGGAATGTAATGATTTCATAACGACCAGTCTGTGCTATTTTTTGCTGATAGCGACGAGCAAGCTTAATTGCTGCTTCATTCGCTTCTGCACCTGAGTTACAGAAAAATACAGCATCACCGCAGCTATTGTCTGTAATCCATTTACCTGCCTCATACTGGTTTGGGATATCATATAAATTGGATGTATGCCACAGCTCTTCAAGCTGAGCCGCAACTGCTGCCTTTACTTTTTCAGGGGCATGACCTAAATTAGTAACGGCAATACCACTCACAAAATCTAAATATTGCTTGCCTTCGCTATCCCATAGATAGCTTCCTTTACCCTTTACAAAAGATATAGGATATCTTGCATAGGATGGAAACACAGTTTGATTACTTACTTTTACTGCTGCACACATCACAATCACTCCTTCTTAACGTTTAATAACGGTACCAATTCCACCTGTTGTAACAGCTTGTGTTAACGCTCCAGCTTGACCATTAACGATAACAACCTCTTTAACTTTACCTTGAATACAAGCTATAGCAGCTTTTACTTTTGGAATCATGCCTCCATAAATTTCACCAGATTCAATCATCTCATCTATTTCTGCTACAGTTACACTTGGTAATACCACTTTTTCACCATCAACTGTTTTTAATATACCTGGTACATCAGTTACAACGATCATGCGCTCCACTCCTATATGAGAAGCTACCGCACCTGCTGCAGTATCAGCATTAATATTGTATCGTTGTCCTAACTTATCAATACCAATTGGAGCAATAACAGGTATATAACCTAGCTCCATGACACCTTCTATGATACTAGCATTTACATTTATTACATCACCAACAAAGCCAACTTCATGGCTATTAGCTACTGGCTGTGCTTGAATTAGCATCCCGTCTACTCCTGACAAGCCAAGAGCTTTAGCATCACTTAATTGCATCTTACGAACAATCTCTTTGTTAATTTTGCCCGCAAGCACCATTTCTACAACGTCTAACACTTCTTCACTAGTTTTACGAAGGCCTTGCACAAACTCCGTTTCTATGCCTAGTTTATCTAGTGTTTGCGAGATGGCAGGACCGCCCCCATGAACAATAACTGGTGCAACACCAGATTGTTGTAATTGTGTAAGTTCATCAAAAAATGCTTGTGGTAATGCAGCTAATGTGCTGCCCCCACATTTCATAACAAAACGCTGAGCTGTCATTACAACTCCTCCTTACGTACGATAAGCTGCATTGATACGAACATAGTCATATGTTAAGTCACAGCCCCATGCAACGGCACTGCCGCTTTCCATATGCAAATCAATATTGATAACTACTGTATCGCCTTGTAAATATTCAAGAGCTTGATCCTCATCAAATACAACAGGTGCCGATTGCTTTAATGTCACAATGTCACCTAGTGCAATATCAACTGTATTAGGATTAACTTTTTGACCTGCACGGCCAATTGCCGCTATAATACGTCCCCAGTTAGCATCAGCACCAAATACTGCCGACTTGACTAAAGAGGACCCAATTACCGTTTTAGCTATCGCTTGTGCGGCTTCATCTGTTTGCGCACCTTGAACACGAACCTCTACGAGCTTCGTTGCCCCTTCTCCGTCACGAGCAATCGCTTTAGCCAGCACTTCACATACGTAAATGATTGCGGATTTGAAAGCTTCCCAGTCCTTATGCTGTGGCGTTAAGCCTTCGTTTCCTGCTAAACCACTAGCCATTGCCACTAGCATATCGTTCGTACTTGTATCACCATCAACCGTAATCATGTTAAAAGTTAAATTAGTCGCTTCGCCAAGTATTGTTTGTAAATACTCTGATTCAATCGCTGCATCTGTTGTTACAAAGCCTAGCATAGTAGCCATATTAGGATGAATCATGCCTGAGCCTTTAGCTGCTCCTGCTACCTTTACCTTTAGTCCATCAACTTCAAGCTCTACAGCAACTGTTTTCTTTACTAAATCAGTTGTTAAAATAGCTTGGTTAAATTGCTCTGCACCTTGCTCATCTGCTGTCAACTTAGTAGCAAGTGCTTCAATACCGCTATTAACCTTATCCATTTTCAATAACTCACCAATAACACCAGTTGATGCAACAGCTACCTCAGTAGGCTCAACACCGATTTTTGAGGCAAAATAGTTTCGCATTTGATAAGCATCTCTTTCTCCCTGCTCACCTGTACACGCGTTAGCATTACCACTATTAACTAGCATTGCACGAAGCTTCCCACTTGCTGCAATGCTTTCCTTTGTTACCTTTATTGGTGCTGCTTGAAAAATATTAGTCGTATAGACTGCTGCTGCAGTAGCTGGAACATCGCAGACAATAGCACCTATATCATTACGTGTTGTTTTTTTTAAACCACAATGTAAACCACCAGCTTTAAATCCAGCTGGTGTTGTTATAGAACCCTCATTAATAATAGAAAATAATTGCTCAGACATATGTTCATTATCCCCTTTATGCTATGGATATACCGGAACGAATTGCAAGCCTGTATCCTCATTCCAGCCCATCATTAGATTCATATTTTGAATAGCCTGACCTGCTGCACCCTTAACTAAGTTATCAATAACAGAAACAATCGTTATACGTTTAGTTCTGGAATCAACAGCAAAACCAATATCACAATAGTTTGAGCCAGCTACCTCTTTTGTTGCCGGATAAGTCCCCTCAGGACGTATACGAACAAACGGACGACCCTCATAGTAGCTCTCATACAATTCGATAAGCTGTGCTTCGGTAACCTCTTCTTTTAATGATGCATATATCGTGGATAAAATACCTCTTGTCATCGGCACTAGATGCGTCGTGAAGCTAACTTTCACTTCAGCTTTAGCGATATCCGATAAAACCATTTCAATTTCAGGAATATGCTGATGCTTATTAATTTTATAAGCTTTAAAATTTTCATTCATTTCAGGGTAATGGTAAGCAGTAGCTGCTCCACGTCCCGCTCCCGAAACACCAGATTTTGCGTCGATAATAATGGTATTCGGATCAATAAGCCCTGCTTGAAGTGCTGGAGCTAAACCAAGCAAGGTTGCAGTAGGATAACAGCCTGGGTTAGAAATAAATGAAGCCCCTTGAACATTTTGCCCATATACCTCGCACAAGCCAAAAACCGCTTGATCAAGCCACTCTTGTGAGGCTGCTGGCTTTTTATACCATTGTTCATACACAGCTTGTTCTTTTATTCTAAAATCACCAGATAAATCGATGACTTTTAATCCTAGCTTTAAGTACTCAGGCGCTAGCTTAGAAGCAACACTAGCAGGAGTCGCTAAAAATACTAAATCCGCCTTTTGCTTAATAAGCTCAGGTGTGACATCATCTAACACTTCTTCTCTTATATGTTGTAAATGTGGATATCCTTCTGTTATTTTAGTTCCTGCACTAGAGGAAGAAATAACTGAAGAAATTTCAGCATTTGGATGTGCTTGTAATAAACGCATAAGCTCAACTCCGCCATAACCAGTAGAGCCTACGATTGCAATTCTTAATTTATTACTCATTGAAAATATCCCCTTTATTATGAAATACACACGGTATATTAAGAACGATTAGTTTGCAGAATATTAAACTATGTAATACAAATGATTGTATTATTATACATCCGTTGCTATATAAATACAATGGCTACACGTAACATTTTAGTGTCATATTTACATTTATGCATACTCACTCATTTCATTGATTATTTACTCGGGTAAGATTTAAACCCTTCACCTAAAACTTCCGTTGTATCACTAATGATAACGAACGCTTTTCTATCTAAACGAGCAACGGTTTGCTTCAATTTGGTTACATCAGATTGAGGAACAACGACCATTAATATATTTTTCGCCTCACCGGTATAGCCACCTGTAGCATCTAGTTTAGTTAAACCACGATTAAGATCCTTTAATATAGCAGCTTCTAGCTCAGCTGTATGCTCACTAATAATAAAAGCAACCTTCGAAAGCTGCATCCCATTTTGAATAAAATCAATAACTTTACTTGTTACAAATAAAGAGATTAAGGCATATAAGGAGTTTTCCGGGGATATGACAAATGCTGCTGTAATTATGACAAAACCATCTAATAGCGCAACTGCATAATTATACTTTAAATTTGCATATCTATTCAAAATTTGAGCTAATAAATCTAATCCTCCCGTTGAGCCGCCACCTCTAAATACAACAGCCAAACCTACCCCAACACCAATACCACCGTACAATGCAGCTAGAAGTGGATTGTCTGTGGGGGGATTAAACGTGCTTGTTAAAAGTACGAATAAAGGGAATATAAATGAGCCAAGCAATGCTTTAACTGCAAATTGCTTACCTAGTAGCCAAAGCGCTAATAAAAATAATGGAATATTAAATATCCATTGAGTAATTGCTGGCTCTAAACCAAATAATCGATTAATAAGAATCGATAAACCAGACACTCCACCTGACGCAATACCACTAGGTGCTAAAAAGAGATTGAAGCTGGCAGCTAATATAAATGAGCCAACGAGAATTTGAGCAATATTCCATATATATTGATAAACTTTATTTTCATTCTTATTAAATATTGATGCTAACACTACCTAATCACCTCAAAAAAAGGTCTATTATCATTGAAGATAGTAGACCTTTCTTTCCTTTACTTAATGTCTTGTTTTATTTGGCTACGTAAATAGCCATCAATAAATTGATCAATGTCACCATCCATTACAGCATTAACATTTCCTGTTTCTACTGAAGTACGATGATCCTTTACCATACTGTAAGGATGGAATACATAGGAGCGAATTTGACTTCCCCAAGCAATTTCAGATTGCTCTCCACGTATTTCTGCTAATTCCTTCATTTGCTCCTCAATTTTTTTCTCATATAACTTAGAGCGTAGTGTTTTCATTGCACGATCACGGTTGGCAATTTGTGAACGCTCTTGCTGACACGCTACTATAATTCCTGTAGGAATATGTGTGATTCGAATCGCAGATTCCGTTTTATTGACGTGCTGTCCACCGGCACCACTAGCACGATACGTATCGACCTTTAAATCCTCAGGTCGGATTTCAATTTCAATCGTGTCATCAATTTCTGGAACAACATCACAAGACGCGAATGACGTGTGGCGACGTCCAGCAGAATCAAATGGAGATATGCGCACTAAGCGATGCACGCCCTTTTCAGCCTTTAAGTAGCCATAAGCATTATATCCTTTAATAAGTAAGCTTACGCTTTTTATTCCAGCTTCATCACCATCTTGATAATCTAACACTTCTACCTTAAAGCCTTTTTTCTCAGCCCAACGCGTGTACATGCGATAAAGCATAAGCCCCCAGTCTTGAGACTCTGTACCGCCTGCACCTGGGTGCAATTCAAGTATTGCATTTAGTTTATCATAAGGTTGGTTAAGTAGAAGCTGGAGCTCAAAGCTAGCGACATCCTCAGCTAGTTGGGTAATACCTTCAACTAACTCTTGTGCCATCTCCTCGTCTTTTTCCTCTTCTACTAACTCGATCATCAATTCAAGATCCTGCTGCTGTGTCACAAGCTTTGTATAATGATCAACCGAAAATTTTATTGCATTAAGCTCCGATATGATTGATTGAGCACGTTCATTATCATCCCAAAAATCCGGTGCAGCCATCTTATCCTCAAAATTCGCAATCATTTCTTGCTTTAGATCGAGGTCAAAGAGACCCCCTAAGTTGTGATAATTTACTTGCTGTTTCTTTTAAGCTTTGTTTATATGTTACATCAATCATATACCATTGAACTCCTTATCGTGTTCCTTGTTTATTTACCATGACAAGCCTTATACTTTTTACCGCTTCCGCAAGGGCAAAGATCGTTACGACCTACTTTATCCTCACGTTTAACAGGACGTTTTACTGTTTCATCTCCGCCACCGTTTGTAGAGGACGTTTGACCTTTAGCAACCTCTTGACGCTCAAGATTTTGCTCTACTCGAGCCTTCATAATATATTTAGCTACTTCCTCTTGAATAGTTTCAGTCATCGCATTGAACATTTCAAAGCCTTCAAACTGATATTCACGAAGAGGATCAGTACCGCCATATGCACGTAAGTGAATACCTTGACGCAGTTGATCCATAGCATCAATATGATCCATCCACTTAGAGTCAACCGCACGAAGCACAACAACTTTTTCGAACTCGCGCATCAAATGACCTAATTGAGCTTCTTTTTCATTGTATGCATCTAATACTTTATTGTAGATGTATTCAATCATTTCTTCGACTTCTTTACCCCATAGCTCATCACGTGTTAATGACTGATCAGAAAGAAGAGTAGATTGAACATACTCTACTATTGAATCTAAATCCCATTCCTCTGGAATATCACCCTCACAATGTGCTTGTACTGCACGTTCAACTACTGGCTTAATCATGCTTAATACTTCATCTTTAATATTTTCAGATTCTAGTATTTCACGACGTTGCTTGTAAATTACTTCACGTTGTTGATTCATCACGTCATCGTATTGTAGGACGACTTTACGAGTATCAAAGTTATTACCTTCTACACGTTTTTGTGCTGATTCGACTGCACGAGTTATCATTTTACTTTCAATAGGTTGATTTTCATCAAGACCAAGCTTATCCATCATCGCCATAATGTTTTCTGCACCGAAACGACGCATTAACTCATCCTCTAGCGATAAGTAAAATTGTGATGAACCTGGATCACCTTGACGACCAGCACGACCACGTAGCTGATTATCAATACGTCTACTTTCATGACGCTCAGTACCGATAATATGAAGACCACCTAAATCAGCAACGCCTTCACCTAAAATAATGTCCGTACCACGACCTGCCATATTTGTAGCAATCGTAACAGAACCAGCTTGACCAGCTCTTGAAATAATTTCAGCCTCTTCAGCATGGAACTTAGCATTAAGAACTTTATGAGGAACGCCACGACGTTTTAACATTTCAGATAAAACCTCTGAGTTCTCAATTGAAATCGTACCAACAAGTACTGGTTGATTTTTCTTATGACGCTCAACAATTTCCTCAACAACAGCTTTAAATTTACCTACTACTGTTTTATATACAACGTCAGACATATCCTTACGAATCATTGCACGATTTGTTGGAATTTGAATAACGTCTAGACCGTAAATTTTTCTAAACTCTTCTTCCTCTGTTTTAGCTGTACCTGTCATACCAGACAGCTTGCGATACATACGGAAGTAGTTCTGGAACGTAATAGTTGCCAGTGTCATGCTTTCATTTTGAACTGTAATATTTTCTTTTGCCTCTATCGCTTGGTGTAATCCATCACTATAACGACGACCTGCCATTAAACGTCCAGTAAATTCATCGACGATAACAACTTCATCATCCTGAACAACATAGTCAACATCACGACGCATAATATAGTTTGCTTTTAATGCTTGTTGTACGTGATGGTTAATCGTAATATTAGCGTGATCGAATAAATTCTCAATTCCGAACGCTTTTTCTACTTTTGCTACACCTTCATCAGTAATAATAATATTTTTCAGCTTTACATCAATCGTAAAGTCCTCATCTTCAACCATACGAGTCACTAAACGTTGAGCAGCATGATAAAGCTCTGTAGACTTCGCAGCTTGTCCGGAAATAATAAGCGGCGTTCTTGCCTCATCGACTAGTATAGAATCGACCTCGTCAATTATCGCATAGTATAAAGGACGCTGTACCATTTGTTCTTTATACAGCACCATATTATCTCTTAAATAATCAAATCCGAACTCATTGTTTGTACCATACGTAATATCACATGCATAGGCTTCACGTTTTTGTTCATGAGATAAGCCATGCACGTTACAGCCTACTGTTAGTCCTAGGAAATTATATAGCTGTCCCATAATTTCACTATCACGCTGTGCTAAATAACCGTTAACCGTTACGACGTGAACACCGTTACCAAGCAAAGCATTTAAATAGGTAGGTAATGTTGCAACAAGCGTTTTACCTTCACCTGTTTTCATCTCAGCGATTCGCCCCTCATGCAGCACGATACCACCCATGAGCTGAACGTCAAAATGACGCATTTTTAAAACACGTTTTGAAGCTTCACGACAATTCGCAAAAGCTTCAGGCAAAATGGAGTCTAAATCCTCTCCATTTGCAATACGAGTTTTAAATTCATCTGTTTTAGCACGTAACTGTTCGTCTGTTAATGCGGCAAATTGAGATTCTAAACTATTAATTTCTTCGACCTTCTTAGTTAGTCGTTTAACTTCCTTTTCATTAAAATCACCAAATATTTTTTTGACCAATCCGAGCATAACTTTCCCCTTCCGATTGTAAGTCTTTATGTTAAAGATTGTAACAGTTTGTTACCTGATGCGCAATTATAACGCCTAGTATGAGCAATTCGTAAACAGCTATTTACTTACATCATTTCTATATTTTTGATGATTCTTCTATTACTTTTTAACTTATAATAATGATGAATGCGTTTTTATGGTAAATGTATCATATTTCCTATAAATAAAGGAAAATATGCCTTTGTAATAATATCTAGTCATGATATTATATTAACTAGAAAATTATTTCAGTAAAGAGATAGTGAGT
>Ga0182742_1002179_pt1 | contig 22442 bp, 23 predicted proteins | sample eDN5th37CBELigMG_FD_128880 | JGI IMG/M metagenome (GOLD analysis project Ga0182742, IMG submission 128880) | Enriched Miracle-Growth compost microbial communities from Emeryville, California, USA - eDNA 5th pass 37_C BE-Lig MG (version 2)... ... | reverse complement strand
GCATTTTCTCCTACTATTTCATGACAATACAGCTTAAATGAGTCAAAAATCAACAATATTATTTAACAAAGCCTTCTTTTTAAAAGAACTTTTTCAGCAGTCCCGGACGGTTCTCGCGTTTCATTTGAGAAATATTTTTCTTGAAATGAAACGGAAGAACCGTCCCCACGTTTCATTAACAAAATATTCCTCTAGTATATAAAAAATGGTTCCAATGTAACGATGATATAGGGAATATGTCATAAACTCACCTTAACTGTAATGTTCTTCATTAATCCCTAAAGAAATGTAACCTTATCGTTCTGTCAAAGGTGTACAAGCTCATGTTAGTGTTATAGCATACGAGTTTACTAGGAGGTTGTACAATCTTGAAGAACACTTATATGAAGACATTCATTACAGCTTGTGCAGCTGTATTTTCCATTATAGGGGTAAATAATACTACGGTTGAGGCCGTTACAGAAGATCATATAATTAATGAAGACACGGTTTGGGAGCTTGGTCAACAAGATGGTGTAAACGCTGAAAATAATCTAATTCTTATAGATGAAATTCTTGAAATACCAGAACCACAGACATCTGTCTTACCGTTGCCAACACTTATGCTGAACAAAGTGGATCAGCCGATAGAGCTGAAAGAAGAAATAAAAGAAGAGGAACCGGTAGAACCAGTGGAACCAGCCATTTCTCTTTCTAATGAAGAAAAAGACTATTTTGCCAGATTAGTACAAGCAGAAGCAAAGGGTGAACCTTATGAAGGAAAAGTAGCCGTTGCGACGGTTGTCTTAAATCGAGTGGAGTCTCCTGAGTTTCCAGATACGGTGACAAATGTCATTAATGAAGTGGTAGGAGATGCCTATGCTTTTACTCCAGTACAAAACGGTGCAATCAACAAACCTGCGTCAGATGAGTCCATACAAGCGGTGGAAGAAGCATTAACAAGACAAGATCGTTTACATGACTCCATTTTCTTCTATAATCCAGAGATAGCAACAGATACTTGGATTCGCAACCGTGAAGTCGTAACAACGATTGGAAACCATGTCTTTGCGAAATAAGGAATCGTTGAGTGGAAAGACTCTATAGAGAAAAATCCATATATGATTTCTATGAAACAGAAGAATCATCTGAGCCTGCTGAGAAGTGTTCACTTTGAACAAGTGGTTAGAAGCTTTATCAATATACAGGAATAAGGGACATTGATCATCTGCATATAGTAGGTAATCAGTGTCCTGTTTTTTTTTTCAATGAATCTTTTCACCATGATTGCTTGGATTGAGGGTACTCTTCGACCCTTTCTGCGATTGATGTACGACTGCGAACTTGGAAAATAGGATTGCATTCTTTTCGAAGAAGGGGTAGACTTTTTAATAATATAATAATTAAGTATCGGGAGTCTGAGGAATCAGGCTGAGAGTACGGCTAATCTGTCGTAGACCGTTTGAACCTGTTGGGTAATGCCAGCGTAGGAAAAGTGACGAAAGTCTAATCTATGCACTTTGCTTACGCAGGGTGCATTTTTATTTTGTTCAGAAATTTTACTATGTTCCGAAAGGATTTGAAGCAGATGAATCAGCAGCAAGACATCATAAAGAATCTTACTACTTTTATCGAAAATAAGTCTTCCACAGACGGGGATTTCAATGATCTGGCCTTACAGATTTTTGCTTATCAATATCAACATAACCTCCCCTATCAGGCCTTTTGCAGGCAAAAAGGGAAGACTCCAAGACTTGTAAAAACATGGAAAGACATTCCTTTTGTACCGATTAATGCGTTTAAAGAGGTGCCGTTAAGCTGTACAGATCCAGAAGATGCGGAAGCTGTGTTCATGACAAGCGGTACGACAAAAGGGATTAGAGGCAAGCATTACCACCCGACACTAGAAATATATGATTTATCCATGACTGCCAATTTCAAAGAAAGATTTATGAAAGAAACAGAGAACATTCGAATCGGGGTCCTTTTTCCAACTGAAAAAGAAATGCCGAATTCATCCTTGGCCCATTATTTAGCACTTGCTGTCCAAGAATTTGGAACGGAAGACAGCCATTATTTATTAAATGAGAGCGGGTTGGACATGGACCGATTGTTAGGTGAACTGACCCAAGCTGAGGAAACAGGCGAACCATATGCTTTACTTGGAGCGAGCTATAGTTTTGTCCATTTGTTCGAAGAATTAGAGAAAGTGGGTAAGACGTTTTCATTGCCGAAAGGAAGTAGAATACTAGATACCGGCGGCTATAAAAATCAATCAAAGGAATTAGAATTAAATGAATTCTATCAACTGCTGTCGACCTTTTTAGGGGTGGACAGGAGAACTTGTATCAATATGTATGGAGTGACGGAATTAAGTACGCAATTTTATGACGATGGAAATGATGTCGTTCCTTCTGTTAAGTCTGGACCCCATTGGATCAAGACGAGGGTCATCAATCCGTTATCAGGCGAAGAGGTTGAGAAGGGGGAGCGCGGCGTTCTTGTCCATTGCGATTTAGCTAATTTCAATTCGGTAACGACCATTCTTACTGAGGATCTTGGCGTACAAAATGATGATGGATTTCTTCTATTAGGAAGAGTGAAAGGGGCAGAAGCAAGAGGTTGTTCCATTGCGGTTGAGGAGTTTATTGATTTTACGAGAGGTTCTGCAAAATGAAGGAAGTAGCCGGGTATATTCCAGACATCGGAGAAGAGGAGTTCCAATGGAAAGTGCTGCAGTTCGGAGATTTAGAAGTGGAGATCCCGCTGCTTACTGAGGAGCAAATGAATCTAGTCATCGAAACGGTTAAAAAGGGAAGTGAGGAGATATTAAAATCCCTTACCATTTCAGAGATTGTGACTATCATCGATAGAGTAACAGACCGTTTACTAGACAGAAATTCATCCTATCGCCAAAAAGCAGAAAAGCTGCTGCCCATTGTGACAGGCTATGATGAAGAGATGATTCGACTTGGGCTGACTTCTTACTTAAAGTCCTTTCGCAAGCATGAGCTGCAGCGTTTTCTTGTAGAAGATTTGAGCAATCCTTTGTTGCTTGATGACTTCCAGCCGCGAGTGAAAGGCGGGTTCTCCAAAGCAGTCGGACCTGACTTAATCACACATATTTGGGCAGGAAATGTTCCCGCATTGCCGCTATGGAGCTTTGTTTCAGGCCTCTTAGTAAAAGCAGGAAACATCGGAAAAGTGTCAAGCGGTGAGCCTCTTTTTGCCAGCTGGTTTGCTCATCTTTTAGTGGAAGTGGAGCCGAGACTGGCTAATTGCTTCGCTGTCGTGTGGTGGAAAGGCGGCGACGTGGAGCGGGAGACCTCTTTATTCCGACAATCTGACATCGTCATTGGGTATGGAGGGAATCATTCGTTGGAGTCGCTTCAAAGTCGGATTCCGGTTACAACCCGTTTCTTACCTTTTGGACATAAAATCAGTTTTGGGCTTGTTTTACATTCGGCACTTGATTCGCAAAAAGCCTGGCGAACGGCTCATCAAGCGGCACTGGATGTCGTTCGCTATGACCAGCAAGGCTGTTATTCCCCACATCTCTTTTATGTGCAAACGGGCGGAAACGTATCACCAAAAGAATTTGCACGGTATATGGCTAGGGAGTTAGAGAATTTTTCAAAAAGATATCCGCGAAGAAAGCTTTCAATGGAAGAATCTGCGTCACTCACTTCATGGCGGCAAAAAGAAGAAATGAGCCTTTTTTCCAATCAGAATAAAGAGGTGCTGGGAGACTCGGCCAATCACTGGACGGTTGTTTATGAAGAGGAAAAGGGTGTGTTTGCTCCCAGCCCTTTAAATCGCGTCATTCGTGTGATTGCCTTTGAAAAAGTGGAAGATATTGTGCCATCTATGAAGCCTTACCGGTCTTTTCTGCAAACCGTGGGAATGGCTGCTAGTCCAAAGGAACTTTTTCAATGTGCGGAGATCCTCGGGCGTATAGGAGTAACACGTATCACGGCTTTAGGAAGGATGACCTCCCCAGAACCAGGCTGGCATCATGATGGTCGTTTTAATATCACGGATTTAGTTCAGATGGTAGACATCGAATCCTCAGCAGAAGAAGCGAGTGAAAGATTTGCTCCTTATGAGGATTAGGAGGTTTTTAGCATGAGTTTTTTAACAATAGAAGATGTGTCTTATAGTTACCAAGGGAAGAAACCTGTAATCGATGAAGTAAACTGGAAAATGGAAAAAGGGGAATTTCATTGTTTGCTGGGAAAAAGCGGATGCGGCAAAACGACATTATTAAAGCTCGCTGCAGGTTTGCTTCCGTCTGATAAAGGAAGGATTATTTTGCAGGGAAAGGAAGTAGTCAAACCTTCTCCAGAATGCGGATTTGTGTTTCAATCTCCGACCCTTTTGGAGTGGAAAAGTGTCATCGATAATGTGCTGCTTCCTGTGACGTTGAAACGAAAAAGAACGAAGGAAGATTGGAACGAGGCGATGGAGTTATTGGAGCTTGTTGGGTTGTCCGCTTATCATGACCGATATCCTTCCGAATTATCAGGCGGACAGCAAAGCCGCGTCGCAATCGCAAGGGCTCTTGTTCAGAAACCGTCCTTGCTGTTTTTAGATGAACCTTTTGCGGCGTTAGATGCCATTACGAGAGAAGAGCTTCAAGATGACCTTTTACGAATGTGCAGTATCCACAATACAACTGTTCTTTTTATTACTCATGATCTTTCTGAGGCTGTGTATTTAGCGGATGTAGTAGCTGTCATGGATAAAGGAGAAATTGTCTTTCAATCAAGGGTAGAGCTTGAAAGGCCAAGAACAATGAAAATGAGATATGATCCCTATTTTAATGAACTTTGTTTAACATTGCGTCAAGTGATGGGCGGGGAACGTGTATGAAAAAAATGCCCTTGTATTCATTCTTATTGTTGATTCTACTGCTTGTCATATGGGAAATGGCAGCTGGGACGATGTCAGAGCTTGTGCTGCCGGCACCATCTGTGATAGGGTTCACCCTTTTTGATGGAATAAAGAGCGGGTATTTCACCGAGCATATCATTCGAACCCTATCAGAGGTTTTGCTTGGGTTGCTTTTTGGCGGCTTATCAGGGTTTCTCATCGGTATTCTCATGGGCGAGATTACGTTTTTACGAAAGCTTCTTTTTCCTTATATTATTGCTAGTCAAGCCGTTCCAAAACTCGCATTAGCCCCTCTTTTTATTCTATGGTTTGGGTTTGGAATGACGTCAAAAGTGGTCATTACCGCATTAGTTTGTTTTTTTCCGTTATTGGAGAGCACCGTTACCGCTATTCAATCAAGCGATAAACAAAAACAAGAACTGTTCACCATGCTTGGTGCATCACGGCTGCAAACATTGGTCCATTTAAAAATCCCTGCAGGTATGCCGGGAATATTAGCAGGATTGCGTGTTTCCGTTGTATTAGCGGTAGTGGGAGCCGTTGTCGGGGAGTTTATTGGAGGAAGCGAAGGATTAGGAGCGCTCATTATTGCTTCCCAAGGAATGATGGATACCCCGCTCATGTTTGCTACTTTAATTTTGTTAACAGGGATAGGAATGATCCTCTATCAGATGATTAATTTGTTTGAGAAAAAATGGTCAAAGCCATATAAAAAGGAGAGTTAAAAATGAAATGGAAAGCTTTATTGTTTGCGGCGCTTCTCTTATTTGTCACTGCTTGCGGGGCAAAAGAAGAGGAAAGCTCGGCACAGAAAAAAGAAAAACTGCAGCCGATTACAGTGGCAAACTGGAGTCAGCTGATTACCGAACAAACCAATTTGTTAGTCGATGAACAAAAAGGATTTTTTCAAGATAAAGGACTTGATGTGAAGGTAGTTCCCGGCGCTGGCGGCGGAGATGCGATTAAAAATATTCTTTCCGGACAAGCCGATATTGCCTTTACTGATCCAGGTTCGCTTTACTTCGCGCTAGACCAGGGTGAAAAGCTAAAGGTGATTTATACTATTTACCCTCAGAATGTATTTAATGTGGTGTCGCTAAAAGAAAGCAACATGACGAAGCCGGAAGATTTAAAAGGGAAAACGATTGGTGTTTATAGCTTGTCTAGTGGAACACGTCAAAATTTATTAGTCCTTTTGCACAAGGCAGGCCTCACTGAGAAGGATGTCAACATTGTTGAAGTAGGAATCTCGAATTTTGCCCCATTAATGCAAGGACAAGTGGATGCCACGGCGGCCACCGATACAGGGTTATTCCTGGCGAAACAAAAAGGGCTGAGCGACGTGAATGTCATGGAAGTAAAGGATTATTTAAACATCCCAAGTGACCTATTCGTTGTCACAGAGAAAACGTATGAAGAAAAAAAGGATGAGCTTCACCGTTTTATAGAGGCTTACCGAAATAGTGCAGAGTGGATGCTGGAAAATCCAGCGGAAGCGGTCACTCTTGCCAAAGAGGTTGCGATTGATGGCAAAGATGAAAAAGTAAATGTAGAAATCATCAAATTGCGGAATGCTTCGAGCGTTTCGGCTGATACCAATGAGGAGAACTTAGGAGCGCTGAACGCTGCCATTTTACAGGAGGGGGCGGATACGTACCAGCAATTAGGATTAGTAAAGAACAAGCTTGAATTGGAAAAGGTTGTAACGGAAGAATTTGTGGGGGAAGAAAAGCAATGATGAAATTTCAAGGAAAAGTAGTCATCGTCACTGGTGCCAGCCGTGGAATTGGAGCTGCCATCTCCCGTGCTTTCGCAAGGGAAGGGGCTTTTGTCATTGTTAATTATCTTCAAAATAAAGAGATGGCAGAGCAAGTGGCATCAGAGTGTATCGAGCTTGGCGGCGATGGCTGGGCCGTCCAGGGAGATGTCACCTCCGAATCGGCCGTTAATCAATTAATCGAACAAGTATCATTGGAAACCGGAAGAATAGACGTTGTTGTTAATAATGCATTTAAACCGTTCAAATTTGATCCAGAACAGAGAAAATTGTCATGGGAGTTAAAGTGGGAGGATTATCAAGCACAAATTGATGGAGCGGTTCGCTCGACACATTATATGTGTCAAGGTGTACTTCCCATTATGAAAAAACAATCCCAAGGCAGCATTGTCAATGTGATTAGTAACTTAGTAGAAAGACCCATCGTTCCGTATCATGAATATAATACGGCCAAAACGGCTTTAATGGGTTACAGCCGAAATTTAGCTGCAGAACTCGGATCCTTTGGTATCAGGGTAAATTGCGTGGCACCTGGCCTTGTCTATCCAACGGATGCCAGCAGAACGACAAAAGAAGAGCTGAAGGAAATGATCATTGCGCAAACACCATTAAGAAGAATTGCTTCTCCAGAGGATATAGCAGGCCCCGTGCTGTTTTTAGCCTCTGATTGGAGTCAATTTATGACAGGGCAGACCTTGTATGTCGATGGTGGATTTGTGATGTAAAATCAAAATGCCAGGAGCCATCCATTTTCTAGATGGCTCCTAGCGTTAAGCCTTTCGTTTGCCTGTCCTATAGAGGGGAACTATTGTTAATAATAAGTGGAGAATTGGGTACAATTTTCCTTTATGTGAAATGCCAAAATCACTTCGTTTCTACCTGTTGATTTTGATTTCCAATTTTTTGGGGGTATCAGTTCTTTAGTTATCAAGTTACAATTCAACTTGTGAGATTTTCACAAACAAAACGACTAGATAACCAAAGGAGAGGATTATTTGAAAAAACAACTATTCGTGATGGCAGCTTCTGTTGGGATTTTATTTTCAGCTTATTCCACTCAAGCATCTGCACATGAATCAAATTACACCGTCCAATCAAGTGATACGCTTTGGAGAATCTCTTCAGCTAATCATGTTTCTGTTCAAGATTTAATGAATTGGAATCACCTCACTTCAAATACAATCTATGTCGGACAAAAACTTTCCTTAATCGCTCCACATACACATACTCCTCAAAGTACTTATACAGTCAAATCAGGTGACACTCTTAGTCTCATTGCAAGGAATTACCATACAACGGTTACAGAGTTAAAATCTATTAATCACCTCACTTCAGATAACCTTAAAGTCGGACAAGTGTTAAAGGTACCTAATAGCGAATCGGTAAATAAAACAGCTCCAGTGGTGGAAAAATCGGTTAATGAATATACAGTGAAATCTAGTGATACTTTATATTCAATTGCCAAATTGAACAATCTAACGGTCCCGCAGTTGAAGTCTATGAACAACTTAACGAGTGATATTATTTCCGTTGGACAAGTACTAAAATTAACGTCTGAAGGGCAAACTGCTCCAGCATCAGCTCCAATGGTAGAACGTACATTTAATGTTGATATCTTAATTACAGAGGCAAAAAAATATCTGGGTGTTCCCTACTTATGGGGTGGAACAACACCAGCTGGGTTTGATTGCTCCGGTTTCTTAAACTATGTTTACAATAAACAAGGGGTATCCCTGCCTCGTACGGTTGAAAACATGTGGAGCACTGCAACGCCTGTTTCAACTCCGCAAAAGGGGGATCTTGTATTCTTTACAACCTATAAGACAGGACCATCCCATGCAGGCGTTTATATGGGAGACAACAAATTCATTCATGCGGGATCTTCTACAGGTATAACGATTACAGATATGAATAGTTCTTACTGGAAAGAACGCTATTTAGGGGCAAAGAAAGTAAAAATGTAACAAAAGAACAAAGAAGAAGCCTTTAAGGCCATAGCCATCCTGTAAGAAATGAATCATTTTCATCTATGTGGGTCATCCGTCCATTCAATATGTATGGAAGGATGCCCCATTTTTATATCCGATGTTCATGACTCCACACAAGAAGAACTACGTTTATTAAGCGAAGAATCCATTATCCTTCTATTTTTAAACTAAAAACACTATGTGCTAAATACACAGTATGATTTATTGATAGCTCGTTCCAAGTATAGAATATAACAATGAATCTAGCTCGTGATAGGCTTCTAACCAATCAATTGCATGAACTGGTTGTAAAATCAAATTAAACATGTAGCAAACGAAAATACAGTATAAAAGCATTAAGATATTAGGTTTGTAAATGTCATTTTATAAATAGGATAATTTTTCCATAAACTATCATTTAGGTGGGAGAAAAAATGAGAAACGAACGCGAGTTAACACTAATAGAGCTTTTAGCGATTATCGTCATATTAGGCAGTAGGGTTGCCATTGCTATACCGTCTGTTGATTAAATAATTAACAATTCAAAAGCAGATGCGCAATTATCTAATGCCCGACAAGTGTTAAATGTGGGGAAAATGGCTTATTCTAATGGATATATACCGAAACATGATTTTTATGGTGAACCATCCTATACGACGGAAGATAAAGACGAGTTAAACCTTAAAGAAAAGATTCTCCCTATGAAACGGAGAATCGAGTTTCATAGGGAGAATCTTTTCCTTAAAATGAATCGTCCTCCTGTTTCGTTCATTGATGATTCAATTGGACTTTAAGATTAGCCTTCTTTAATCATTAGTTCTAAATCGCTGGTATTTTGTCTCGGTTAATAGACGTTTTAACGAAATCTTCTAGCAGGAGTGATTAACTCCTGCTAGAAGAATCATTCAAAAGTAGTGGGGCTTGTAATGAAGCTCTACTGTTAATCCCTAACTTTCGATAAATATTTTTTATGTGCTTATTTACTGTATTGATACTGATGAACAGTTTTTCTGCAATTTCCTTATAAGTACATCCCTTTTTTAAATGAAAATAAACTTCCTTTTCGCGGGTAGTCAAATTTATTAATATTTCGCTTCCTTGTAAGGTTTCATCATTATTTCTTTCTATTAAAATGGCAAAACGGCTTACCTTTGATAAAAAAGGTTCCTGGTGACCAATAATATTAATCTTATATCCTAAAAGCTGCAGCTTAGATGAACGAGAAAATGGGCTTAACAAGCCTGAAATGATATCTTCTACTAAACTTTCTATAGTTTTATATATAGCGGTTTCGTTATAAATATCCCAAACTGACCGATTCATATATATCACTTCATAATCTTGGTCAAGCAATATAAATCCGGTATGACTTTTAAAAGCAAACGCCTCCAAGATATTTTTCTCTTGGCGCAGTTCTTCGTATTCACTCTCCATATATAAAATATTTGATACAATCGGAGCCAGGATTTGGCATCTATGAAGATCAACCTCAGTAAATCCCTTTTCTGACAAGGGTTTGGTAATACCAAGTACACCAACAAACTTATTATGAGAATGAAACACAACGGTCATTTTGTGGTAATGCCCGTGCTTTTTCATAAAATCTTTATAGTAAATAGAATAATCGTATTCATTTAGAGAAATTACATCTTCTAATCGTAATGCAGTTCTTTCACGGTATAAATCTAGGTGGTTTTTGGGGTGCAAATAATCATAGTTATGAAAATTACTTACATAATCTTCTACTAAATAATCACTGATAAGGTGATTAATTGGATTGGATAAGTTGCCTTCCTGATCAATCTTCCAAAGAATGGATGAACGATAACCGAAATGTTGTGTTAACATATGTTGCAGTCCATTAGTCCCGTTTTTTATATTGGCAGATAAAGCGGAACTAAATTTTACAAGATGCTCATACTCCGATTTAGGTAAGTTAACTTTAGTAAGCATACAATAGTCCCCCTTTTAGTAAAGGTACTAGTTCATGTACCCCTTATATTAAAAAATCACATATTCATGCCATTGTTGTAAATGAATACTAGACCTACAATAGAACTATATTAATAATATTATTAATATTTTGATTTTTCAATATTTACAAGAGGGGGATTTAAAATGGACTGCGGGTGAATGGTGATGGTGAACTTCAACAGAAATGGCTTTCAGAATCCTTGAAGCGAAAATGACCCACTTTCATTAAATTAGGGGAAACAAGGATTGGGAGAGTCTATAATCGTTCATTACTCGTTGTGGACGAAGCTCGTTAGTAAATAACGAACATTTATAGTAGTTTGATCATACTGTAATTGATTCGGATACTGATTTCTTAAAATGGTTGTAAACGACCACGTTTAATTTTACAAAGGGGGAGATTCCTATTAAGAAACCGATTGGTCTTAGAAATGATGTTACTGTCCGTTCAATAGCAGAAAAAGGTAAAGTTTATTTCATCTTTCTTGTTCTAATGGCGGGCTTGCCTGCGTTTTTAGAAGGATTTGATTACAATGTATTCGCATTTTCGTCTCCAGCCATCATAGAAAGTATTCAAGCTCCTATTGCCATGCTTGGCCTTTTAACAACAGGACAAGCGGTAGGTGCAGCTTTGTTCAGTATAGTCGGTGGCTTTGCGTTTGATAGACTTTCAGTTAAAAATACGATTCTTATATCTGTTGCCCTTTTTTCAGTATTTACCTTTGTAAGCGGTTTTGTAAGTAGTCTTACTCTATTAATTATAGCAAGGTTGTTTGTGGGAATTGGAATTGGAATGTTTCAAGCTGCCATTCTAAGCTTTTTGGGGGATATTTTCTATGAAAAACGTGGCAGCGCTTTATCCACTTTCTCTGTTTTTTATGGGGGTGGGATGTTTGTAGGCCCTTATTTGGTTTCCGCGTTTTTACCTAATTACCATACATCATTTATCGTCACAGGGATCACATCTCTGATCACACTGATATTAATTTACTTATTTATTCCGAAAACATATAAACAAATTGAAAAACAAGAATTTAAAATGAAGGAGTTATTAAACAAAAACGTAATCCTCATTTCAATTGCTAGCTTTTTCTACGGAGTGACACTGTTTGCTTTTCTTGGATTTTCTTCACAGTATTTTTTGAATGAACTGTCTATACCGTCAGGACAGGCTGCCACGATTCTCTCCATGTATGGGATAGCGGGTGTGATCATCTCATTCCCATTAGGAATGTTGGCTGATAAGTTTGGAGCGAAGCGTGTGTTTATACTTACGGCTTTATTCATTTTAATTGGCAGCATAGGGCTATTCAGTGTTGGTTCGAACATTCTGCTTCTCGGCGCTTCCGCACTGATAATGGGCGCAGGGGTTGGATTACCCGGTTTCGCCGTTGCAATCGGACAGAATTCTGTTGGGGAACATATGGCTGGAACAGTTAGTGGATGGATTTTATTTATGTTCGGAGTAGGGCAAATATTCGGAGGTCCTTTGTTTTCCGTTCTGTTACCGTTAGGTTTTGTGAACGCAGGGCTGATTTCCCTTGGTTTGCCAATTCTATTGTGTGTCATTCTATCTCTATTTATTAGTAATGGGTCTCGTGCTTCTCTTAAGAGTAAGCAAGAATACCCAGCTTAAGAAACAGAAAAAAATTCTTTAGTGGAATAACTTGCAAGTGTTTCAGATACAGAGAACTAGAATCAAAACAAAAATGGAGTGTGAAATGATGAACAAGATAGTGGCTAGTCAGAAGAAAATGGCTGAACTTTGGAAGTGGTCAGCAAGTAATCTTGCTCGTGGGATTCGAACCAAGGAGATTTCCTCCCGTGAAGCTGTCATTAGCTGTCTCGATCGTATTGAACAAGTCAATCCCAAATTAAATGCAATTGTGGAAGTTTTAACAGAAGAAGCACTTAAGGCTGCTGATGATGCGGATCGTGCGGTTTCCAACGGACAAGCACTTGGTCCACTTCATGGTGTTCCAGTTGCGACGAAGATCAATACCGATCAGGCTGGACATGTAACAACAGATGGGGTACCTGCATTCAAAAATAATATGGCTAAAACAGATGGGGCTCCAATTGCAAACTTGCGTAAAGCAGGGGCGGTGTTTATCGGAAGAACGAATGTCCCTGCCTTTAGCCTTAGATGGTTTTCTAGTAACGATTTATATGGAAAAACACTCAATCCTTGGGACGCAGGTAGAACTCCTGGCGGGTCTAGCGGGGGATCAGCTTCCGCAGTGGCAAGTGGAATGGTCCCGATTGCCCATGGAAATGACCTCGGCGGTTCTATCCGTTATCCCGCGTATGCGTCGGGAATAGTGGGAATTCGCCCGACATTAGGAAGGGTGCCTAATGAATCAGGTCCTCCTGGCGCTCCTCACCTTGAACGCTCACTTTCTTTTCAGACAATGTCTGTACATGGACCTTTGGCGCGTAATGTGGCAGATTTACGCTTAGCACTTACTTCTATGTCAAATTATCAACCTAGTGATCCTTTTCATGCTCAAGTTCCATTCATTGGGGAGCCACTTGGGAAACCAATCAAGGTTGGATTATTGCGTGATGTTGGAATTGCTCAATCTACTTTTGAAGTGAATCAAGCATTGGATAAAGCCGCAAATCATTTAAGAAATGCCGGTTATATTGTGGAGGAAGTAGAACTCCCATTATTTGCCGAGGCGCATAAATTATGGTTATTACTTGTGTTAGAAGATCTTAGGGACAAGAAATCAGAAATGGAAAAGCTTGGAGGTGACGAGATTGGTCTTTGCATTCAATATTATCTTGAAGTGGGGAAAGAAATTTGGGGAGAAACAACTTTGGAAAAGTTTAAGCATGGCTATACTCGTCGTTTTACATTGATGGCAAAATTACAACAGTTCCTTCAAAAATATCCATTATTACTTTTACCAAATTCAAGTGAACAAGCATTTAAACATAACGAAGATATAGAAAGTTTGGATAGGCATCGAAGACTACTTGCAGCTCAATGGCCGATGATATCAATCCCTGTTTTAGGATTTCCGGCAATGTCCGTTCCTGTTTCAATCGATAATGGCTTACCATCAGGCGTCCAACTTTTAGGCAGGCGGTTCCGTGAAGATACGATATTGGATGCAGCGGAAATCATTGAAGCACAAACACATGCCATGACGCCAATTGACCCTTTGTTTAATTAATAGATTTTATCATACGGTTCGATAGGATAGTCAAAAACATCCGGATTTTAAAAAAGTCAAGATCTATCCGAAGCGGGATCTGTTAACATCGATATGATGATGGGCTACCTCTTGGAGCATAGAGTACCCTATAAGACGCCATGCGCTCAGATAATTAAAATTTAAACACCTTCATACAAACGAATGTTAGTAGGATATTCGTGAATCATGAAGGTGTTTTTTTCAAAATGGAAACCTGACTGTGGATTACTATAAAGGTGATTATTATGCGAACGAATAGACGAAGTGTATTCATGAAGGATGAGTTTTTCTCTTTTATATTGGCATCTTTCAAAGGAATCTCTCAAGTATTCTTAATTGAAAAAGTAAGTACCGGTTTACTCATTCTTTTAGCCATTACCATCTCATCCTATTATTTAGGAATCATTGCTTTATTATCTTCACTTATCGGTACTTTAGTTGCAAAACTTGGTGGAGCTGAGGAAAATATCATAAATCAAGGTTTATTCGGATATAACTCTGTTGTAACGGGAATGGCCCTCGTACTTTTTTTAAAAGGGCCTTTTGCTTGGATAATTGCTTTAATTGGGGCGGCAGTAGCGGCATTTTTCACAGCCGCCTTGATTCATTTTATGAAAAGAACAGAAATGCCAGTTCTTACTTTTCCCTATATTGTATTAACATGGCTTGTATTGCTTTCTACTTACCAATTGGGGAATATTAACATAGTATCCGGATTGATTCCACATGATTTACAAAATTTAAAAATAAATAATGAAGGAATTCATTTCATAGACGCAATATGTAACGGGATTAGCCAAATTGTTTTCTTGGAGAACAAAATATCTGGACTATTATTATTTGTTGCAGTATTTTTAGCAGATAGAAAACTAGGATGCTATGCAGTCATTGGGAGTATTACTGCTGTTATGTTTTCATATGCCTTAGGAGGAGAACACAACTTAATAACAGAAGGGCTTTACGGATATAATGCCATATTAACCATTATAGCTGTTTCAGAAGTTTTTAATAATAATAATCGCCTTGCATTATTATTGGGCATAATTGCAGCTTGTTTAACAATCCCAATAACTGCAGGCATTAATATATTTCTATTACCCTATGGATTACCTGCTTTAACAATGCCCTTTGTTCTTTGTTCATGGATTTTTTTATCAGTAAGGAAGGTTTTTCCAAATATATGAAACATCGGGAAACATCGGGACGGTTCTCGCGTTTCATATTAGGAAGTATTTTCCTTGAAATGAAATGGCAGAACCGCCCGAGGCTGCTGAAAAAGTGTTCATGTAAACAGGTTAGTCTGCAACAACATCAATATTTAGTAAATAAAGCAAGCTGGTCGGCTGCATATTGTAGATAACCAGCTTGCTTTTCTTTTTAAAAGGACTTTTTCAGCAGTCCCGAACCGTCCCCATGTTTCATTGGCAGCGGATGAGGATACTATCTGACATGCAATCATTGTGACTTTACTGTAAAATAATAATAGTTTGAAAATTTAGCACTATCTTTTACATACATTTTCTATTAAGGAAGGGAATTAGCTATGAAACCAAAAGTCATTGTCTATAAGAAAGTAAATCAAAAGGTGTTGGAATATATTAAACAAACGTGTGAGGTTGTTTATTTTGAAGAATTAGATTCACAGAATTATTCTGACTTTCTCTATGAGTTGAAGGATGCTCATGGGCTATTAGGTGTTGGTTTAGGAATAGATAAAAATTTACTAGATCAAGCTCCTCAGCTCAAAATAGTGTCTAACGTAGCCGTAGGCTATGATAATTTCGATTTACTTGAATTATCGAAGCGAGGGATTATGGCAACAAATACGCCAGAAGTATTAAATGAAACGGTGGCAGATACCGTTATGGGGCTGATTATAGCCACGGCTAGAAGGATGCCGGAGTTAGACCATTGGGTTAAGAATGGACAATGGAATTCCATGCTTGAAGAAAAATGGTTTGGCGTCGATGTTCATCATAAAACACTAGGAATTATTGGGATGGGGGGCGTTGGAACGGCCATTGCGAAAAGAGCTCATTTCGGCTTTAATATGGATATTTTATACCATAATCGCTCTAGAAATCAGGAAGCAGAACAAACATATGGTGCTGCGTATTGTTCTCTTGAGGAATTGTTAAATCAATCTGATTTTGTCTGCCTTATGACGCCTCTTACTCCTGAAACGGAAAAACTGATGGGGAAAAGAGAGTTTGAACAAATGAAAGAGAGTGCCATTTTTATTAATGCTTCAAGAGGAAAAACGGTTGATGAAGAAGCCTTAATTCAAGCTCTTCAAAAGGGTGAAATCCATGCGGCAGGGCTGGATGTGTTTGATCCAGAACCTGTTCAAAAAGACAATCCGCTTCTTTCAATGAAAAATGTGGTGACGTTGCCTCATATTGGTTCTGCTACGCTCGAAACACGATTCAATATGGCCATGCTAGCAGCCAAAAACTTGGTCACTGGATTAAAGGGAGACGTTCCCCAAAACCTAATTTGAAACATGTGAAACATGGGGACGGTTCTCGCGTTTCATTCATAGGAAAAAGTCCTTGGAAACGAAATGGAACCGTCCTCGCATGTCAATAACTTACTTTTTAAATAGGGGGTATGAGTATGATGGAAGATGGAGCTTTTGGTATTAAATTAGTCTGGCCGGGTTATTTCGAGGACCCATTAGCATATGAACGAATGGGATTCCCGCGTGATACTAATACACGGTTTGATATTCCTATCCATTCAAAAATGCTAGTATATGTAACCGAGTATCAATTAGTCATGACAGTAAGTAAAGTAACAGGGACATGGGAAGAAGGCGATGAACGATATTCCCCAACAGGTCCATTTCCATTATGCTTACCCATTGAAACTCTATTTCGCTCTGAATATGGGCTTTCCTTAAAAGAAGTCCAAAAAGTTGTACCCCATTTTAGACCACGTCAAGGATTAAGCTATTTTCCTATATCTGAAGCGGAATTTATAGAGCTAGAGCGTGAATTACATCAAAAAGGGTAAAGAAACAGAGAAACGGAGGGACGGATTTCACGTTTCATATAGGAATTGTTTTCCTTAAAATGAAACGACAGAACCGTCCCCTCGTTTCTATAGATTAATAGATAAGGTGGTACGAGATATGGGATTAAAAGACAAGGTAGCCATTGTAACTGGGGGCAGTCAAGGAATTGGAGAGGGCATTGCCTATTCATTTGGTCGAAATGGTGCAAAAGTTGTAATCGCAGATGTAAATGAAGAAGCAGGTAACAAGTTAGTAGACCAGCTATCGTCAGAGGGCATTGAATCTATTTTTATGAAAACGGATGTAAGCAATGAGGAACAAGTTATCGCAATGATTAACGCTGGGGCTGCTCAATTTGGCGGAATTGATATATTAGTGAACAATGCCGCCATTAGCTTACGTAAGTCGGTATTAGATACAACGTTGGAGGAATGGCAAAAGGTTCTCAACATCAATTTGACAGGTGCATTTCTTTGCTCTAAGTATTCCATTCCAGAAATGGAAAAACGCGGTGGAGGATCCATTGTGAATATTGCTTCTTTCCACGCTGACAGTACGATTACACGCATCGCCGCTTATGCCACTTCTAAAGGGGGAATGACGGCTTTAACAAGACAAATGGCATTAGATTGCGGCCCGCTTAATATTCGCGTGAATGCTGTTGCACCAGGTATCATTGATTCAGGACAGCTTATCTGGAAAGACTATCCAAATCCTGATGAAGCGCTAAATCAGTCACTTGCTTTCCAACCGCTTGGCCGAACTGGGACAATTGAAGACGTGGCAAACGCCTGCCTATTTCTTGCTTCAAATCAAGCATCCTATATCAGCGGTCATACATTAAGAGTCGACGGAGGCGTCTTCAGTAAAATGGCTCGTCCTTTACTATTCGACTGAAACGTAGGGACGGTTCTCGCGTTTCATAGGGGAAATATTTTCCTTAAAATGAAACGGCAGAACCGTCCCCATGTTTCTTTTTTTTGCCTCGTAAATGACCACGGTGAACCGTATGATACAAGAATTGCACTTAAATGAACTAGGTAATAAGGAGATAACGCCTGTCCAAACAGAGCACAAATGAACAGGAATCGTGTTCATGTTATACTTATTATAGTACTTAAGGAGTTGAGTATTATGGCATTGGTGGAATCATTACAGCAGGCAATCGACTACATAGAGGAACATTTACTAGAGCATCTAACGATTGAGGAGATAGCCAAACGTGCAAATGTATCTCCTTTTCACTTTCAACGTACATTTATGGTTTTGACCGATCTATCTGTCGGAGACTATCTGCGGCGACGCCGTTTAACTTTAGCAGCACAAGAGTTAACTAGCACAGATAGAAAAATTATCGACCTTGCTTATAAATACGGCTATGAAACGCCCGAAGCTTTCTCAAAAGCTTTTCGTAAACAGCATGGTATGACTCCAAGTGAAGCGCGTAAAGGCGTAGGGAAATTACAATCGTATAACCGCCTGACTATACAGGTGACTTTGAAAGGAGTAGAACCGATGAAATATCAAATCATTGAAAGAAAGGCTTTCCAAGTTATTGGTGTCAAACGTGAATGTCCATGTGGTGCTGACACAGAAGGTCCGGGTATCCCAGAATTTTGGGGAGAAGTCAATGCAAATGGAACAGTCAACGGGCTGATACCATTTATCAACGGAGAAATTAAAGGTTTATTAGGAATAACTGACAATTATAATGCTGAGAAAAATACGATTGATTACTGGGTGGCTGCGGAGCATGTTGGAGAGGTGCCGGATGGATTATTGAGCTATACATTCCCTGCAGCCAAATGGGTCGTTTTTGAAGTGCAGGGGCCTGCGCCAACGGCAATGGTCAATACTTGGAAACAAATCTATTCTGAATGGATTCCTTCCAATGGATATGAGATAGCTGAGCTTCCATCCATAGAAGCTTATATAGATTCTGATCTCTACAGCCCCCATTCATTGAATGAAATATGGCTTGCCGTAAAATAGAACTTTGTACTTTTATACTAATGAAGCGCGCTGTTTCATGCATAGTAAGCGTGCAAAACATGATAGCTTCAAGAATCGAGCATGATGGCTGAATAACACTTAGCTTTTTAGTCTACTGAAGCACCTTACATCAAAAATGAAACCACTAGATTGTTAACCCCGTCCTAAATATAGAGCGGGGTTATGTTTATTTGAGCTTTTATAATGAAATAACGTTCTTATCTTTTTACCATTTTTTCGGTATGGTGGGCGAGAAAGTAGGCTTTTTCTTCAAAAAAACAGTCAGTAGTCGGTGTATTCGGTAGTAATCAATTATAGTCTAACCTTCACCTCAGTACCGTCCTTTGCTTTGACATCTACTAGCACGATTCCCTTATAATGTTTCAATTCCTTGACGATAGGTTTTAGCATTTCTTTGTCTATTGGTGGAAAGGTAAAGTCTAGTTTTTTTCTTTCGAAGTGATCTTTTGTCCATTTGTTTACATTTTGCTGAAGCAGCTTAGAAGACAAAATAGAAATAGCAAGGTGTAACAGAGCATATGGAATGGGAATGGTAAACCGAACGTCTTTTGCTTTCACTTTTACATGAATCATAAGCCAATCACTAATCAATGATGACCGAAACGGTATCCCCGTTTGCCGATTTAATATCAATAATTTGGCCATCTAATTCATTTTCGATGGCTTCGATAATAAGGCTTATGTCTATGTCTTTCACGTATTTTTCCGATTGGGGGATACTCGCTGCGATGCTATGTCCAGCCATTAATACTACCTTAACAAGTTTTATAGGCAAATTGACAGTAACATTATCATTTTCGGCAGATACCACACGAATTTTTAATGTTTTATCTAAATATGGAGTCGATTTTTCAAAACGCTTATTACCTGCTTCTTCTTTTTCTTTTAATAATTGAATCAGTTCTGATCCTTTATCGGCATCAATATTTCCTTCTTGAACCATCGTTAACACTCTTTTAATTTCCTCTTTCATGATACATTCCTCCTATTCCTCTTTTAAGAGTTTAATGGCTTCTTCTGGTGTAATCTCGCCATTTTCCAACATGGTGATTACTTTTTTCTCATCTACATCATTTTTCTTCTTCTGCTCAAATCCAAGGGCTGAAATGATGTCGGTTAGCTTACCTCGAACCGTTGGATACGAAATCCCCAATTCCTTTTCAACTTCCTTGATATTCCCTCTGCATGTTAAAAACACTTCCACAAAATGAAGCTGATCTTTTGATAAGGAGGCCAACTTAGATAATTCAAACTCATTTTCAATCGTCGTGTGACAATGAGAACACTGCAATTTGGTAATTTTTAAGGTTTTACTGCAGACAGGACAATGTGTAATTACTTTATAAGCCATAATGAAATTCCTTCCTTTTTATTGATTCGATTATACAACAATAAATTAAAAATATAAATAAAAAAAATTAACTTTTTTAATTAAATAAATCAATAATATTAATTTTATACTTAATTTTATTAAGTTGAAACAGCGGGACGGTTCTCGCGTTTCATAGGGAAATCTTTTGCCATAAAATGAAACGGCAGAACCGTCCCCTTGTTTCAAACAAAGATATATCAAATAGTGATATATCTGTTGCTATATGTATCACATCATGATATATTGTTTTTAGATATATATCGTTTTGTGATATATCTTATAAAGATATAGAAGGTGATTGGTTGAAGAAAACGGAGCAATTAACAGATTCAATGTTTTATATTATGGCGGCATTAACGAAACCTAGGCATGGTTACGCTATTATGAACTTAATCGAAGAAACAACACAAGGGATAATCACGATAGGTCCTGCTTCCATGTACACGATTATTAAAAAGTTATTACAACAAGAGTGGATTTATTTACATGATGGGTCAGATTCAAGGCGTAAAACATATCTGCTTACCGAAAAGGGCAGAGAAGTATTAGAAGAAGAGGTAAAGCTCAGAAAAATGATGATTCAATTAGCAGAAACTGGATTGAGGGAGGGGTAAGTAATGAAACAAAAAAAGTATATCATGTCAGGCGGGTTAGCTTTTTCTGAGGAAAAGGACATGGAAAAGTTAAGGCAATTTTCTTTGAAAGGTTGGCATGTCAGTGACTTTAAGTTTATGGGGTATACCCTTCAAAGGGGAGAAAGCTCAGAGTACATCTACAGTGTAGATTATCGTTCATTAGAAGAGGATGAAAAAGAGGAATACTTTGACTTTTTTTCCACTTCTGGATGGTCGCATATTGCCTCACAAGGAGATATTCATTTATTTCGAGCACATCCTGGTACAAAACCCATCTATAGCGACCGTGATACAACGGTTGAAAAGTACGAGAATTTAAATCGTTCCATGAAACGTCTAGCCATCCCGTTCGTTCTCCTAACAGTACTGGTATGGGTTGGAGCAATGATAAGCACCGGTACGTTAAACACAATCCTTCATGTAATCGCTGTGATTCTCAGTGTCATAGCCTTCCCAACAGCCTGGACGGTCATCGCAATCTACAATAACAAATGGAAGGTAAAAGAGAAAAAAGGATTAGTCAATCTATTCAAAACAATCCCATTCCTTCTCGTATTAATCGCTGTTTTTCTCTTATTATTTGTCGATGGATCAGCTAGTGCCATTCACCTCTTAGCATATATGACCATTGGAGCAGTCATATTTCCCACTGCTATTTGGGTCATCATGTCCCTTTATCATAAAATGTGAAACAGCGGGACGGTTCTCACGTTTCAAAATGAAACGGCAGAACCGTCCCACTGTTTCAAAATGAGTGTGGGAACGTAGCTGTATTTGAATTCAAAAGTATTCCGTTCGTTATCGGTTAGGCGTTAGATCGAAAAGCGTAAGACGAATCCGTTCGCTTCACTATTTGAAAAAATTGTACATACTTTGTTACCCACAAAGCAAAGGGTCGCTAACACTTCCCCACTCGTTTGGTGCATAAGCACCCATGAAGGTATCTGTCAAATACCCTCAGGGGTGCCTACGCCTCTAAATACTTATGTGCAAGTGGAACGTCAATTTCAATGGTATAATTCACTTTATCAATTCGGCTAGACAATAATTCAACTTGCCGAGCTAGCTTATCAGCATGCTTTTTATATTCAACAGGATCAAATAAAGCAATTTGTTCCATTATTGCACCTGAATGGTGATGCACATTGTATTCGCGTTTCTTAGTAGTGGCAAGCGTTTTGAGAAGATTCAGTCGTTCACGCAGCTGCTTCGCTGTTTCAATCGCACGAATCATAGAAATGGAATGACCATCCCATTCAACTTGATTGCTTAAATTGGCTTGTTGGATAATCTCTTTTAATTCCAATATATCACGTTGGACTTCAGATAACTCCTGTAATACCGCATCAACGGTACGTTCATATGGCGTGTAGGTTTCTCCTTTTGGCACTTCAATCACATGGACAGTGAAAAATTCCCCTTGTAATTCATTCACTTTTTTATGAAGACTAGACAATAGATTAATCGCTTGCGCTAAAGTTATTTTCATTCAATCGACCCCTTCATTATATCCATATGGACTATTTTAGCATAAAGTCTAGAAACATAGGGACGGTTCTTGCGTTTCATAGGGGAAATCTTTCCATAAAAGGAAACGGCAGAACCGTCCGAGG
>Ga0182742_1002178_pt1 | contig 22451 bp, 20 predicted proteins | sample eDN5th37CBELigMG_FD_128880 | JGI IMG/M metagenome (GOLD analysis project Ga0182742, IMG submission 128880) | Enriched Miracle-Growth compost microbial communities from Emeryville, California, USA - eDNA 5th pass 37_C BE-Lig MG (version 2)... ... | reverse complement strand
GGTTCATATTTAATCTTTTCATTATTAGTAATTAATTTTTTATTGAAATATAATGCTTCTATTACTCGCATACTCAACCCATAATTATTAGGTTCTGCAATATCCAATAGCATGTCTGTCTTTGATACTATTTCCAAATATTTTTGATAATCCAGAAACTTGTCTGTCAGCATATTCTCAATTTCTTCTGTATATTCATTTCCTGCTGATCTTATTAAATGTAGTTTTACCTTTAGTCCAAAAGTCTCCATTTTTTTTGCTATATCTACTATATTACCTGCTTTTCCTTTTTCTCTACCAACGAACACTACATCATATAATTGTTGACTTTTTGGCAAAATCACATCTTTACAATACAATGTAGAATTTAAATTTATACCATATTTGATACTATCTTCTTTTACAAATGTCCATGTATTACTTTTATCATTAAAATCTTTTATAAATTCAAGTCTAGATGGATTTACATGATTCCACAAAAATAAAATAATTTTACAATTTCTATTCTTTTTTCTAATATATTTTTTTATTTTGGGTACATAGCCCGAATCAAATAAAATAATTACATCAACTTCTGGTATTCTAGATACCCAATCACCCAGTATAATCTTATAAAGGGGCAAATTTAAAGATATTATCAATCTTCTTATTATTCTAAAAAAAATTGAGGTATTATTTATTGGGCTCACCCTAATTACATCCTTAGACTTAATATAAGGGAAAAAATATTGATTTTTATCTTGAGAAACTATTAATACTTTACTCATTAGTATTCTCCTTTCCGAAATAAAGGATTTACGTTTTAAAAATATCTTTATAATATTTAAAAGGAGGGATCAACTACCTAAGTCCTTTCATTATTGCTTTTCTTTCTAAATAGAATAGTGATGTACTCAAAACATTGCTTTAACTCGGATCTTTCAAATATAAAGGAATATATCAAGATTAATAATGAAGAAATAAAGGTTACAAGTATCGCCACCACTATCCAAGATAACCAATTTTCAATTGATAAATTAATTAAATAATAGATTAAATATGATACGAATATCAGACTTATCATCATTATAGTTCGTCCACCAAACTTTGCAAAACTCAACCAGGGATTGCGTTTTTTCAATAGAATTAATTGATAACTTAATGTTAAAAAATAAAAGATGGTCGGACCCAATAATACTAATGGCATAGATATCATTCCGAATAGGATAGAAGTTATTACCGCGATTAGTGCAGTCAGAACAGATTGTATATAGGTTTCCTTAAATAAGCCAAAAGAATTTATAAGAGTTTTAATAGGCTGATAAATACAAAAAGAAATAAGATGGACAGTAATCATAATAACTAATAATGGATAGCTATAATTAATATCAGCTATATTATCTATATAAAGACTTATAAAAGAAGGCATTAAAAAAACAATACCCGTTAATAATAATGTACCCATTGATATATATATAAACTGAAGTAGATTAGAAACTTTATTTATGGAATCTTTATTACCCGTGGCAACTAAATTGCCAAATACTGCACTTACCGAGTTAAAAACCATATTAAATAATTTCAGCATTATTTCTTGTACTAAATTATAAACTGCATATACACTTGCAAGACTAAGATCATATAAGGCAGATATTATAATAATAGGAGAAGCTGAAACTATTTGAAGACCTATTTGAGTATACATAACATATTGTCTATCTTTAATTTTTTCATCTTTTCCTACTTTTACATTTACAATTCTTCTTTTATATCTTTTTCTGTATTGTGTTTCTAAATAGATTATTTTTATAACATTCCCAGTTAAAATTGCTAAATACATGAATAAGAAATGAAACCCCTGAAAAATGATGTAGAACAAAATAAAATAGTATGATAATCTTTCACAAATACCAGCTAATGATAAAATGTATCTTTTCTGATCAGCTGCAAAAACGATATCATACTTTGAAATAAAGAAGAATGAAAAAGACGCGTTTAAACCTAATATAATAATTGAAGCCATTATAAACAATGGATCTATTTCAGAGTCTAACATAAAAAAAGTTGAAATCGGTGCAATTAAAAAAGTACCTATTAAAAAATAAGTACCCATTTTAACGAAGAAATTTCTTGATGCCGCTAGAACTCTACTTACTTTTTCAAAATCGTCTTCTGCTAGAGGTTTATATAATGAAAATATGGAAGCTCCTAACGCACCGGCTTGGAGAAGGTTCAGTACGGCAAGCAACTGATTTATTGTTGATGTAAGTCCATTAACTTCAGAGCCATATGATGAGATGATAAGCCTTGGAACTATCAAACCAAAGATTAGCATTATTACCTCAAAAATTAACCCAAATGTAGTATTCCTAATAAAACTTTTAACTCTCACTAAAACTTCCACCTTTATCATTAAATCTTAACAATATTTTATCTGGATTTTTCTAACTCTAAACACTTCCCCTTTTAAAATCCAAATCGATAAAAATAAGATTAAATGGAGGGTTATATTTAATAATGTGATTTTTTATAATTGTCTATAAATAAAGTCTGGTTTACCGATGATCGCGATCGCATTCTATTTTCAATGGCATAAATTATTGTATTGAAAATAAAATAAACTATAATCACATAACCGCTTAGTTTAAACAAAGCTATTGGTCCATACGCAAACCATCTTGGATATGTTGTTAGAACCATTATTCCATAAATTAAGAGATATTGGTTTTTAGAGATATATAATTTATGAAGTATGAAACTAATGTACTTGGCAATAAAAACAATGCCAAATAAACCTCCCCAACTAAAAAAATAAATACTTATTAACCCCCCTCCTCCAGTATTTGTGAGGTTCTTAATTATCACACTTAATTGAGCATCAAGTGAAGTAAACCTAGAAGGAAGAAATATTTGAGATATAAACCCCAAAAACGATTTTATCCTAAATAGAATATCATAAACACCATATTCAATAGCACTAACCAAAACTGCCGAAGAATAAAAGACATCTCCTTGGTTACTGGATACAAATCCTCTATCACTTGTTACTTGGAACAGTTCATAATTTTTTATATTCACAAAAAAAGAATTAATATCCTGTCTTAACAGTCCAAAAATGTCAAAAAATAAATACCCTAATACACCATAAAAAACCAGTCTTAAAGTACTTATTTTCTTTTCAAAAAATAATATAAACAACAATAGTGCAATTTGTATAACCTCTATTCTACTACCATACAGTAAAGCCTTAAATGCGTATACACTAGAGACTATTCCAATTAACCTTAGCAAGTAAGGATTTTTATTTGAGTAAATAAATGCAGTAATTACAAAAATATAAAAATATTCATATATAGCAAGATTCAAAAATCCTCCTCCACCTGAGCGACCATATCCCCCAGTGTCTAAGATATTGTCTCCTGTCTTCCCAAAAACAATTATAAAAACCATCATAAATATAGATATTGCATATGCAAAAATACTATTTTTAAAATTTAATTTATCTACAATTCTTTCAGAAGTATCAAATTTATTTTTCTTTGAAAAAATATATAATGCAACGATAAATATAGTGTGGTAAATAAGCGTTTTAGTGAACATATCATAGTTGTTGTATTCAGTATAATATGAAATATTAACTCCATAATAAAAATAAGGAATTAAAAAAATGACATATAAGAAAAAAAAGCTCATCATTATAAAGATAGGTTGAGAATACCTGTATACTCTTATTACTAAAATACTAATAAAAATTGCAAAGGAAAATATAGCCCAACTTCCATTAGAAAGATTGATGCTTACCATAAGACTAACTAAGAATATGATTAGTACAAATAAATTTACAGTTAAATTTTTGTAATTCAGCAATTTAATCACTTTCCTTGTTATATTTAGTCCTATTTTTAAACAATAAACGTATTACAAAGCTTATTAACCATTGATAGAACCAGAGTCTGTATTTTTTATTTATATTATTTCTCTTAAAAAAATAATATTTACTAAAAAATATATATGCCTCGGCAAGACAATCACGGTGTACATTCTTCCTGATAGAAGTTCTTCTATACTTTAACAAGCTTTGATTTATTATACTTAATTTATAATTTTCTAGTAATCGTATATACAAATCATTATCTTGAGCATATCTCAGATTTTCATCATATCCCCCTATTTCTTTGATAACGTCTCGCTTTACAAACAAAGTTGGATGGCATAGGAAATTTCCCTTTACTATAAGCCGCTTTAGTATATTACTATTTTCAACACATATATTGTTATGCTTAATGTTGTTTCCAACTTCATCAATCACATCAAAAAAAGCCCAACACCCAGAATATTCTGTATTGTTTCTAAGATAATTATATTGTATCTCAAGCCTTTCTGAGTCAGCTATATCATCATCGTCCATTCGAGCTATATACTTTCCCTTACAAATACTCAGACCATAATTTAAAGCCCCAGGTAATCCAAGATCTTGCTCAATTTTAAAAAGTTTAATTCTTGGATCATCTAGTGCATTATTAATTAATATCTGCTTTATATCAATGGTAGACCCATCGTCAATAATAATAAATTCATAATCAGTCAATGATTGATTTAGTATCGATTTAACTGATTGTATAAAGTATTCTTCTTTCGGGTTATATGTTGACATTAGTACACTAATTTTCAGTTTTACCACCACCAATAAAAATAAAATATTTATTTAACATTCTCAAATATTTTGAAGTGTTCATACGCCATTTTCTCTATTGAAAACTCAGTAATCTTCTCTAAACTTTTTTCTCCAAATTTTTGCCTCTCTGCATCATTATTGAGTAGCCATTGTATTTTAGAAGCCATATTATCTATGTCATCAACATCAGTTAGAAAACCATTTACATTCTCTTCAACTAACTCTAGTGCAGCCACACACTTTACTGTAGAGACTATTGGTAGTCCACAAGCCATAGCCTCGTTTACAACTAAACCCCAAATATCTTCCTTGGTTGGGAGAACAAAAATGTCAGCTGACTTATAATACAAAAATAACTCTTGCTTCTTCTTAAAATCTATTAACCTAACATTGTCTAATCCCTTTTCTTGAATTTTCTCCTCTAATTGTTCCTTTTTATTTCCACTTCCAATTATACATAAACATGCATCCGTGTGAATTTTTGACCACGCTTCAATTAAATTATCAAAACCTTTTCTTTCAATTAATTGGCCAATAGAAACAACAATTTTATCGTTTGTTAAGCCTAGACTTCTTTTTATATTCTGTTTGTCTTCTTGAATAACGCATCTATCTAATATTTCCTTTTTATTAATTGATGTAAAAGGATATTTAAAAATATTATCTTTCGGTGCACCATAATACTCTAAATACTTAGCAGTGTTCTCACTTGAGCTTAAATACCATTTAGCACTTTTTATTAAATAAGTTTTTAATAGTTTTTTAAATATACTATCCTTTTTAATTAACCCACCATCTGCATTTATGAAGAATGGGATTTTCTTTAGCTTTAGCATATTTATTGCTAACATTGCTGTAGGTGTACTATATCCACCAATAACATAACAATCAAACATACCCCTTTTTATCCATTTTACTATTTCAAAACTGAGTGCTGTATCATTTCCTATTTTCTTACCGTCTAGAAAATGCGATTTATAGTTTATGGAATTATTCATAGTCCAGTTTTTTTCCCTATCATCTGCATTCTTTCTCTCAAATAAAACAGTAAGGTCACAGTACTTCCCTAAGTCATTAAAGAAGTCAACCCTGTACGGTGTAGGTATGTTCGTTAAAAATAGTACTCTCATTGACTCTTAACCTTTCTATTGTAAATTAAAGAATACACTCTCAGCTTAAATTCAGATTTATCTGCATTGCTCTGTGTATAGATCTATATATTTTTTATAAGCAATAGTTTTGTCATAATACACTTTACTTATATTTAAGCAACTTTTTTGATATATTGTTTTACCATCTTTCTTTATTCTGCAGATGTTACTAATTAACTCATTTAAATTACCCTTTTCAGACACATAACCACAACCATCAAAAACACTTTCAATACTCCCTCCGGTAGCATAAGTAATAACGGGAGTACCACATGATAGTGCTTCCAAATTGGTTGTTGGAAAATTATCTTCTAAAGTTGGGTTTACAAAAACATCTGCAACAGAATATATTTCTGCTAATTCAGCAATGTTGTTAGTCCTTTCAATAACAAGTATATTAGATGGTAAATTTAATTTTTGTTTAGCAGAAACTCCAACTAGAACAATCTTTGTGTCTTCTCCAAGTTTATTTGCCATTTTAACAAAAGTATCCAATCCTTTTCTTTCACTCCAAACACTTGCTACTCCAAGTATAAGGAATTTGTTATTTAAATTGTATTGGTTCCTAAAATTACTTTGTGTAGGCTTAAAAGTTTGTAAATCAATACCATTATTAATAACTTTAACTGGGTACTCTCCTAGAAAAGATTCTTTAACCAACCGTGCTAACCAATTTGATGGAGTTACAATTGTTAAATTATTTACACCTGTAAAAATCCCCTTTTTATCAATGAAGTTGTTTTTAGAATTATCAAGTGTAATACTTTTGGGATATTCTACTTTTTGGGGACATTTATTACAGCTAGTTTTCCATTTTTCACAACCTATGAAGTCAAAATGAGCACAGTGTCCAGTAAATGGCCAGCAATCATGTAGTGTCCATATGACTGGTTTATTAACTTTTTTTAAATACTCAAAAAGTATTTTAATATTGATATAGTATCCATGAATATTATGCAAATGTACAATGTCAGGATTTATATCTTCAATTATTCTTATAAAATCTTGTGTAGCTTTCCTAGAACCAAATCCGTGTTTATCAAACAATCTTGTTAACGCTACATGAGTATAATTATCATATTCTGTACCTATTTTTATAGAATTATCACAATTCAAAGATGTTCCTCTACCAAACGCAATATAACTACCATGTCCTTGGTCTTTTAAAATTTTGTGAATATCTGTTGCAATTCTACCAGTGCTGCCCACACCACATACGGAGTTTATTTGCAAGACTTTCACTAGTTGTTCCCCCAAACAACTCTATTAACATAGTCGGTATAAGACAAAATAATTCTAAGAACTTTATCAGATACATTTGGCATGCTATAATCTGCAACTGCCCTTAAATTTGCTTCTCTTTGAGTTTCTAAAACTTCAAGTCCCTGAAGGATTCGCTCTTTCTTTAGTCCTACCATCATAACTGAGGTTTCTTCCATAGCTTCAGGTCTCTCGTGTGCTTGTCTTATATTTAGAGCCCTAATACCTAGAATAGAAGACTCTTCACTTATTGTTCCACTATCACTTAGAACTGCCTTAGCTTTAATTTGTAGCTTTATATAATCGTTAAATCCTAATGGTTTCAATGTCTTTACTAAAGGGTTAAACGCTACTCCTTTAGCATTAATCATATTTCTAGTTCTAGGATGAGTACTTACAATCACAGGTAAATTGTATTTTTCTGCAATTGTATTTAAGCTGTCAACTAAATCTAGAAAATTTATCTCAGAACTAATATTTTCTTCTCTATGAGCGGAAACTACGAAATATTTCCCTTCTTCTAGTTCTAATCTTTCTAAAACATCAGATCTCTCAATATCTGTTTTTCTTGACTCAAGAACTTCAAACATAGGACTCCCAGTTTTAATGATTCTATCTGCAGGTAAACCTTCCCTTAACAGATATTCTCTAGCAATATCACTATAAGTTAAATTAATATCTGCTGTATGATCTACAATTTTTCTATTTGTTTCTTCTGGTACCCTTTGATCATAGCATCTATTTCCAGCTTCCATATGGAATATAGGAATATGTCTTCTCTTAGCGGCAATAGCACATAAGCAACTGTTTGTATCTCCTAATACTAAAAAAGCGTCAGGTTGTACTTCTCCCATAATAGGATCAATTTTAACTAGTATTTTCCCAATTGTTTCTACTGCAGTACCAGTAGCCGCGTTAAGAAAATAGTCCGGTTTCTTTAAATTAAAATCTTTAAAAAACACTTCATTTAATTCATAATCATAATTTTGCCCTGTATGGACAAGAGTGTGTTCTATTGCATTCGACCCTTCTAATTTATTGATTACAGCTGACAACCTTATAATCTCCGGTCTAGTGCCAACTACAGTCATGACTTTTAATTTCTTCATATGTTAAACCTCCAGGTAATAAGTGTCGGGTTTCTCTGGATCAAATAACTCATTCGCCCACATAATAGTGACCATATCTGTATCACCGAGATTTTCAATGTTGTGTGTATATCCAGTAGGTATATCAACTACTTCCATTTTGTTCCCACTGACATAATATTCAATAACTTCATTAGAATCAATTTTTCTAAAGCGAATAACTCCATGTCCGCTAACAACTAAAAACTTTTCATTTTTTGTATGATGCCAATGGTTGCCCTTTGTAATGCCAGGCCTAGAAATGTTAACCGACACTTGACCTCTTTCTGGAGTCTTAATGAACTCTGTGAATGAACCTCTATCATCTACATTCATTTTGAGATCATAACTAAACTTGTTTTTTGGCAGATAGTTCAAGTACGTACTATATAATTTTTTAGTAAATGAATTAGACATATCAGGAACTGATCGTTGTTCCCTGCTTTGTTTAAAAGAATAAATCAAATCAACAATTTCACCTAGTGTAATAGTGTAACCTACTGGTACCTCACAAAATTCACCTATTACATTTTCTTTACCGCTTAAAGCATTAATAAGCTCTTCAACAACATCATCAATATAAACTAAGTTCATCTTAACGTTTGGATCGTTCACATTAATTGGTAGATCATTAGCGATTTTATGACAAAATGTAGCTACTGCACTATTATAATTCGGTTTACACCATTTCCCAAATACATTAGAAAAACGATATACTAGTACCTTTGCTCCAGCTTGATTTCCGTATTGAAATAGTAAATTTTCACCTGCTCTTTTACTTAAACCATAAGGGTTGTCTAACTCGGCTTGAATAGAAGATGAAATCATTACTGGGCAGTTGTTTTGATACTTATTTAGAGTTTCTAATAATGTAGATGTAAAACCATAGTTTCCATCCATGAATTCAGATTGATCCTTAGGGCGATTTACTCCAGCAAGATGAAATACAAAATCCGCATTTTTACAATACTCATCAAGTGAAGCTGGGTCTGTGTCCCTACTATACTCATAGATATCTATATATTTTCGGTTTCTTAACTCTGCTATAAGATTTTTCCCGACAAAACCTTTTGATCCAGTTACTAATATCTTCATCATTTATTCCAACCTTTCAATTCTTCATGAACATAATCAAGCATTAAGAGTTTATCTTTAATCGCCTCGATTCTTAATCGCTCTGTGTTATGAGAATTATATTCATCTTCAGAAGACAACTTATGGTCACCTTCCACAAAATACTTATCATAGTTAAGATCCCTTTTATCTGCTGGAACCCTATAAAATCCACCTAAATCTTGTGCGACTACATGTTCTTCTCTTGTGAGTAATGTCTCATACAGTTTTTCACCATGACGAGTACCAATGACTTTTATTTCATTATCAACTGCAAATAATTCCTTAAGTGCTTGTGCTAGATCTCCGATTGTTGAAGCTGGAGATTTTTGAACCATAATATCGCCCGCTTCAGCATTTTCAAAAGCAAATACTACGAGCTCTACAGCCTCCTCCAAACTCATAAGGAACCTAGTCATATTAGGATCAGTAACTGTTAAGGGTTGTCCATTTTTAATCTGTTCAATAAATAATGGAATTACAGAACCTCTTGAAGCCATCACATTTCCGTAACGAGTTCCACAAATTAATGTTCTCTCTGGATCTACTGTCTGCGCTTTAGCTACAAAAACTTTTTCCATCATTGCTTTAGATATTCCCATAGCATTTATAGGATATGCTGCTTTATCAGTAGAAAGGCATATAACCTTCTTTACACCACTTTCAATTGCAGCATTTAAAACATTCTCGGTTCCAATTACATTAGTTTTTACTGCTTCAAGCGGGAAAAACTCACAAGATGGAACTTGTTTTAATGCAGCAGCATGGAAAATGTAATCTACACCATGCATGGCATTTTTCACACTCCCCATGTCTCTTACATCACCTATATAGAACTTGAGTTTCTCATTTTTATAAAGTTTTCTCATATCATCTTGCTTTTTTTCATCACGTGAAAAAATTCTAATTTCCTTTATATCTGTATCTAGAAACCTTCTCATAACAGCATTTCCAAAAGAGCCAGTGCCCCCAGTTATTAGTAAAGTTTTATTTTTAAACATCTATTAACCCTCCAGATTTTTCAAATTATTTTCTAACTCCAACATAAATCTTTCTTTGCTGTAGTTTTTAATGTAATATTCATGTGAATTTGCAGCCATCTCTTCTTTGTTATCACTATTGCAAAAGTGCAGAATTAACTTTGCAAGTTCTTTATAATCTTCCGCAGCACACGCCCAGCCACATCTAGCCTCTTGAATTACGTGATTTGTCTCACCATTAATTGCACCGATTATTGGTTTACGAGCTGCCATATAAGATTGTACTTTTCCAGGTAGTGTGTATGAAATATTCCTATTATTTTTTAAAGTAATTAACATAGCATCTGCCAATCCATAATATTGTGGCATCTCACTTACAGGCCTTCTTCCATAATAAAGAATATTTTCAAGTCCTAATTCAATACTTAGTAACTTACATTCTTCTAATTTGGATCCGTCTCCAACTATATGGAAAGTTATATCAGTTCGATCTCTCAATTCATTAGCAGCTTTAACAATTGTTTCGACACTTTGCATATCGCCAATGTTTCCGGCAAATACAAAATTAAATTTATTTTTCTTAGTAGCCTCAACACTTTCAGAAAATAAATCTTCAGCATACTGCGGCAAATGAATAACATTCTCCATGTTCAGCCCAAGTGTATATTTATAATAATCTTTAAACATACTAGAGGTAACTGCAATGGAATCAGCTGAACTGTAAATCCATTTAGATAGTTTTTTAAAAACTTTATAAATTATTGATCTCTCTTTGATACCACCTGCAGCCAAACTATCTGGCCATAGGTCAAGACAATATAGCAACATTTTTCTATTGTGCTTCTTTTTATAAAATATTGCCGGAATCCCCATCATTACTGGTGAAAGCTGATTAACAAATATAACATCAAACTTTTCTTTTAAAAAGAGCGCCTTAAACGATGCCGATACAGAAAAACTGAAATAATTCAAAAAAAGTTTCAAATTACTGTTCCCTCGGCCTATTTCAAAACACCTGATAACCTTTACACCGTTTATTACTTCACTTCTTTTCTTACCGTAACGATAATCATCAAGTATTTTACCCTCAGGGTAATTAGGGAGACCTGTTAATACTGTAACTTCGTGGCCGTTTTTAACAAGAGTTTCACATATATCTGAAATCCTAAAAGGTTCAGGATAGTAATATTGGCAAACAACTAGTATTTTCATTGAAAATATGCCCCCGAGTTTTTATTAAGCAAACACTTTATTTTTTATCTTTAATTTTCCTTAATACCTGCAATTTCCTTCTTAGTTCCTGTACCACCTTCAACAACCCCATCACTCTTAACAACACTAACAATAGTTCCAAAGAAGCACTTAACATCCATCCAAAGACTAATTCTCTCAACGTACTCTCCATCTAACTTTGCCTTTACTTCAATAGGCAGTTCATCCCTACCATTAATCTGAGCCCAACCTGTCAGCCCAGGTAGAACACTATTTGCACCGTATTTATCACGCTCAGCAATCAAGTCATATTGATTCCATAGTGCTGGCCTTGGTCCGATAATACTCATTTGCCCAACAAAGATATTCCAAATTTGAGGCAATTCGTCAAGAGATGTCTTTCTCAGAAACTTACCCATTTTAGTAATGTATTGTTCTGGATTTTCTAATAAATGAGTTGGAGTATCCTTAGGCGTATCAATTCTCATAGTACGAAACTTCAATATGTTGAAATGTGCCTTGTTAATCCCCACACGTTTTTGCTTAAATAGCACTGGACCTCTTGAATCAATCTTAATAGCGATAATAAGAATTAAGAATATTGGTGATAAAACAATAAGTCCAATTAAAGAAAGAATGATATCTATCAATCTTTTAATCTTTATATACATGCCTGTAACACTCCTCGTAAAGTTTTTTAGTAAGTTAGGACTTAATTGGAATTCTCTACCTTTCCAACCAACTACTAAACCACTAAAATTGTTATCCACATCTGATACTCACCTCGTAATATCTATTCAATCTAGCAATCAAATAAAGAATAGATATTCTTGGATTTATCATCCTAAACCTAGTTTCTTCATATATACCATTCAATCAATCTATAATTCTTACTAAAAGTGCTTCAAATCCTTATCCTGCAAGGTTTCTAGCATCTTATCTGATTACGATAGTCACTTCCCCAAAAACACTCAATCTCTACTCTCCCAAAAGAACCGTATTTTTAACTTTTTTAACACTAAACTTACCAACATTTTCATCTACCCTATAGACCCCAAAACCATTATGCACAAATGAAGAATTTCGCAAGTGAATTTTTTTCAGAACTCCAAGGTTGTGCCTACTAAATCTATTTGTCTACACACCTATCTAAATGAAAATCTCTATATAAATGGAACATCTCCGCTCTCATCTTCTTCACCAGATCCAGAGTGAATACTACATAGAACCTCACCATCTTCATATATTGCAACCCCGTGTTCAGAACATAACTCTTTGTCATATCTATTTATGAACTCATTAAATACTTCCGTAGAATCCTGAATTCCTTCAATTTGAATAAAAGTAAGATAACTATTCTTCAACCCTACCCGATTGGCTAGGCAAACCTTTTCCTTAGCCTGATCTAGTAAATTAAAAACACTTGGAACGGAAATTGCAGCTATTATTCCTAAAATAACAAGGGTGACTAGTACTTCAATTAATGTAAACCCTTTTTCTATCAATAAATTCTTGGCTGTCTTCTTCTTAGAGGTCAAATAAAAACACCTCCATCCACTAATACAAATTAAGCTTTTCCAAATAAATATTTAAAGGGCATCAAACCCCACCTCACACCATACCAATGACAACAACCGTGTCTAAGGCGTTTCCACCCACAGCATAGCCGAGTGCCTCCGTTGATAACGGTAAGGAGACATCACCAAACTACTTTTTACAATAAATATTCTAGATACACCAACAAAGTCAGTATATCTAGAATAAAAGAATCACTCTAACTCACAAACACATTCTCTTGCAAACTCTTTTTATTTGCCAACCCCAAAACATACTCCTGAATTTCCATAGAAGTCATCTGAACAAATCCATTGATCAAATACTCCACTTCCTCATACCCACCCAAAACAGCCTTCCCGATAAAAATCTTCGGAAACACCGCTTCTCTATGCACTTCATTATCCCCAAGAAGCTCTTCATACATCTTTTCTCCTGGGCGAATTCCTGAGTATTGAATTCCGATTTCTTCTATTGTATATCCCGATAGTTTGATGAGGTTCTTCGCAAGATCTACAATCTTAACCGGTTCACCCATATCAAGGACAAATATTTCTCCCCCACGTGCAAGAGCACCTGCCTGCATAACCAATCTAGAAGCTTCTGGAATTGTCATAAAGTATCGAGTCATATCTGGATGAGTCACCGTCACCGGACCACCAGCTTGAATCTGCTTTTTAAATAAAGGAATCACGCTTCCACGACTTCCAAGTACATTCCCAAATCGAACAGCGACAAACTTTGTCTTGCTGTGTTGTGCCAAATGTTGAATGACCATTTCGGCAATTCGTTTCGTGGACCCCATCACATTTGTTGGGTTTACTGCTTTATCAGAAGAAACAAGCACGAACGTTCCAACTGAGAATGTATCAGCTGCTTCAGCCACATTTTTTGTTCCAATTACATTGTTCTTCACAGATTCCTTTGGATTGTATTCCATTAATGGAACATGCTTATGTGCTGCTGCATGATACACCACATCTGGTCGATGTAGTTCAATCACTTCGAAGATGCGATGACGATCCTGAATATCTGCGATAATCGGAATGATCTCAAACTCATTTTTGTATTTATTTCTAAGCTCCATATCAATTTGATAAATTGAATTTTCACCATGTCCTAATAACAAAAGCTTTTTTGGCTGAAATTTACTCACTTGTCGACAAATCTCTGAACCGATTGATCCTCCAGCTCCAGTTACAAGAATGGTATTGCCTGTTATCTTTTTCGAAATGCTTTTCATATCAAGCTCTACTTGATCACGGCCAAGTAAGTCTTCCACTTCTACATCGCGGAATTGTTTTACAGAAACTCGTCCTATCATAACATCTTCCACTTTTGGCATAATCACTGTTTTTGCCTTGGTTTTTGCACATTCCTGGAAAATGCTATTCATTTCTTTTTTACCAAGAGACGGAATGGCAATGATCACTTTATCAATATTCCACTCTTCCACTGCTTCTTGAATATTCACTGATGTCCCTACAACAGGTATTCCATGTATATCAAGCTTTAATAAGTGGGTATTGTCATCGATAAAAGCAACTGGAACAATTCCCGCATCTTGATTATTTAATAATTGGCGTGCAAGTAGAGTTCCCGCTGCTCCTGCGCCAACGATGAGCGCTCTTTCTTGTTCACTTTTTGGCTTAATATACCGATCTCGGTATACTCTCCATGAAAACCTTGAGCCACCGATCAGTAATACATGCATCATCCATGCAAGAGATAACGCCCTTACATAGATGTCCTGAAATAGAACTAATTGAACAACTGCTGCGGATATAACCGCAAAGCTCACGGCTTTCACAATGGCTACTAGTTCTCCTACACTCGCATACTGCCAGGCCTTTTGATATAAACGATAATAAGATGCAAAGATATGATGGCTAACCAGTAAGGTAACGGAACTAATCAAAAGGGTATTGTATGTAAAGACCTGGACTGTCGGATGGAGTATGATATAGCTAATATAGATGGCTGTTAAAACGATGAGTGAGTCTAGCACGGTTAAAAATGTTAACCTTTTTTGAAAAGACAATCGTACCCTCCCCTTTCTAAATATTTGCTCGAAGTAACGCTTTAAAGCGTTATGAGCATAAAAATATCTAAGAAAAGACATATGATTCATATATTTTTTCTTAGATATTGACTTCCAATTAAAAGATTCCTAGAAACTTCTTTACTTTCACTTTTTCCGGAATCTCTTTCATCACGTTCTTTCCTTCAACTAGTAGCTCTGCATTTTCTGTATAGAAGTAGACCATGTCGTTTCCGAACTTTGACTCCACGATATCAAGGGCATCCATCATCTTAAATGTTCGATTGTTCACATTATGTGCATCAGATGCTAGAAAATGAGTAAGATTTGCCTCGATCAGCTGCGTAGAAAACTTCTGGATTTTCTTCCCGAAAAATCCAGCTACACTTGATGCTGTTACTTGAGTAAGAGCACCTTTCTTGACGAGGTTGTATAAAATATCCGGATTCGTGATGATTTCTGTATTTCGTTCTGGATGAACGATAATCGGCGTAAATCCTTTAAGCTGAATATCAAATAGTAATCGATCGGTATATCTAGGTACATGACCAGAAGGAAGCTCAACGAATACATATTGAGTTTGATTTAATGGAAGGATATGAATAAGCTCTTCATCTTCAAGAAATTCACCAAAGATTCTCGTTTCCTGACCAGGGAGAATATTTAAAGGAATTCGCTCCCTCTGAAGCACCTCATTCAGCTTTGTTACCTCTTCAATAATTCTTTGCTTATTGTTGTCGTATCGCCCGTTTTTATGATGGGGAGTAGCGATAATTGTATCAATGCCTTCCTTTACCGCTTCTCTTGCCATTTCAACGGACTCATTTATATCCTTCGCTCCATCATCAAGAGATGGGAGGATGTGACAATGGATATCAATCATATCATTCACTACTCTCCAAATATTTTAATCTGAGACTTTTCAATACCGATACACATCATACCATGTACCTACTAAACTGGCAATTAACTCCTATTTGCCACCATAATAGTAATAGTATTGAGATTGCTCTTGCTTCTTATTATTTAAGATGACTCCTAATAGCTTTGCATTTGATGTGGTTAGCATTTCCTTCGCTTTTACCGCATTTTCTTTTTCTGTGAAACCTGATGAAACAACTAGTACTGTTCCATCACACTTATTCGCTAGTAGCTGAGCGTCTGTTACCACTAATACAGGAGGTGTATCAAATATTACCAGATCATACACTTTTAAAGCTGTCTCCAAAAACTCATCCATTGCACGTGAGCTAAGTAGTTCAGATGGATTCGGTGGAATTGGTCCACATGGTAACACATATAAATTGGATGTATCAATTTGTGTTACGGCATCATCTAGGTCGGACTGCTTTGTTAGTACAGTTGTTAACCCGAATGTGTTCGTGATACTAAACGTATAGTGAACGGTTGGTTTTCTCATATCCGCGTCGACCAACAGAACTTTATTTCCCTGTTGAGCGAACACAGTAGCTAAATTGGCTACCGTCGTAGATTTCCCTTCTCCAGGTCCGGATGAAGTAACCATTAACGTTCGTATTTCATTATCTATCTGTGAAAATTGGATATTGGTACGGATTGTACGATATTGCTCTGATACAGGTGATTTAGGATCGTTCTTTACTACGAGCTTACGCTTAAAGTCCGACACCTTTGCTTTTTTCTCTTTTTTAAACGCCAACTCTCTCACCTCTTGTACGTGTTTTGCTCGAACGGCTTGTTTCTGGCATTGTTTCTTGAATCGTTGGGATTGCACCTAGTACAGGTAGTCCTAGTGTTTGCTCTATATCCTGTTCTGTCTTAATTGTGTTATCAAGGTATTCCATTAGAAACGCTAGCCCAACACCGATCATCAACCCTACGACAAGGGCAATGGCGATATTCATTAATGGCTGTGGCTTAATTGGAGATTGATTATCTAATACGACTGCTTTAGCTAAGATGCTAACATTGTCTACATTCATAATGTCTTTGATTTCTGTTTGAAAAATGGATGCCGTCGCGTTCGCTATATCAGCTGCTAAATTTGGATCTGCGTCTTGAACAGAAATAGTCACTACCTGAGAGTTTTGCTCACTTTGAACGGTAATTTTTCCATTTAGCTGGCCCGTTGTCATATTTAGATCAAGTTCTTTAATGACTAAATCTAGGATAGCTGGGCTTTTAATAATGACGTTGTACGTGTTAATTAATTGAAGGTTGGCTTGAACTTCACCTGCATTGTAAGTGTTTTGCTCATTTTTTGATTGGTTTACAAGGATTTGTGTTGATGCTTGGTAAATCGGAGTAAGGTAAAAATAACTAATCAAACCACTAATTGTTGCAAATAGAATCGTAATTAAAGCTATTAAACTAAGACGTTTTTTTAACGTTAGAAATAGTTCTTTTAAACTAATTGTCTCTTCCATCATATCCTCCTAAAATGAAAAACTCATAGTATTATATCATATATTGTTGTAAAATCTGGTGTTTTTTGTCATACTTTAAATAAATTTGTTGAACCGTAGTTCCATAGACTATATTAACGACTTTTCATAAAAATCATAGTACCTTTCGTTAATTTACAGCAATTAACAAATACATATTGGAGTGATTATTCGTGAAGAATTTTCTTACTATTATTCTAGGGCTTGCTTGTTTGGTTCTATTATTTTTTGGCAATCTACACTGGCAGAAAAAAATTGATCGTATAGGAAGCAGTTCTATAGAAAGTGTTAGTGCTAAAGAAATTAAAAAAAATGATTCTGTTGAAGAAGTTTCCGAAGACAACCAAAGTACCATCTTTCAATATGCCTCTAATTGGTCTGAGCAGGAAGTTCAAAAACTGCAAGCCGCTATTGCTGACAACCGTCCTTATCGTATTTTATTAGCTGGTTCACCATCTTTAGGAGAGGGAGAGAATTCCTGGCCAGCCCTATTTAAAGAAGAAATGCTACATACTTATGGAGAAAACATCCTTTCTATCGAGACAAAGATTTACACAGAAACAACAGAGGAATTTGTAGATAACAGAAAGCAGAATGACTTTATTGAGGGCAATTATGACTTAATTATTTGGGAGCCATTTACACTAACCGATAATGGTAATGTCGTTGTTGAAACTTCCCATGAGTATATTATGTCTGTTATTAATGAAATGAAGTCTACCAATAGTCAGACTTCTTTTATGCTTCAACCACCGAATCCTTTTTATCAACCAAGATATTATTCTGTTCAAGTACAGGCACTAAAGGAATTATCGGAGGAAAATCAAATTCATTATCTTGACCATTGGTCTAATTGGCCTGATACCTCATCAGAGGAGATTCTTGACTATTTAAACGACGGTGAGAAAGCTCCAAACGAAGAAGGCCATCGTGTATGGGCAGACTTCCTTCTTTCTCAATTTATTAGCAAATAATATAAATCCTGCAAAGTTATTCTTTGCAGGATTTTATTTTATCTTTCGTTTAAATTCATCTATTACTCTCATAAAAATTATTTCATAGGAATTTTTTCCTCTTTTTTACGACAAAAAGCTCAATTTGTCTTTACTTATGGTAGTATAGAAGTACATCACTTAGGAGATTTAGGAGGATTTGTCAAAAAATGAAGAAAAAAGTCGTATCTCTTACTTCTGCCGTTCTATTAACCTCTACTTTTGCTACGAATGCATTAGCTAGTACATATACCGTACAAAAAGGGGACACCCTTACACGTATTGCAACAAAGTACAAAACTACTGTACCGGCTATTAAATCCTTAAATAATCTATCTTCCGATATGATTTTTATTAGTCAAGTTCTAAAGGTAGATGAAAGTACCACACCCAATCAACCTGTACAAGCTCCAACCACTACACAGGTGAAGTACCACACGGTTGCTTCTGGAGATAGCCTAAGTAAAATTGCTAGTACGTATAAAATTTCTTTGAGCGATTTACGAAAATGGAACAATCAAACTGGGGACCTTATTTTTCCAGGTCAAAAATTTGTTGTTTCAAACCCTAGCAATACAACTACAACTACTCCTGTTGTTACACCAGCTCCATCTACTCCAGTACCTACTACTCCGGTTGCGGAAAATACGGGAGCCGAGTATGTTGTTAAAAGTGGGGACTATCTAGGAAAGATTGCCACTCAGTACAAGCTTTCTGTACAAGAGTTAAAATCATTAAATGGATTGCAATCAGATATGATTTATGTTGGCCAAAAGTTAAAGGTTAGTAAAACTGTCACTCCTTCTACACCTGTAACTAGTCCGACTACTACAAATGTCGTTCCTGTCGTAGAGACTGCGAAAACTCTACTTGGTATCCCTTATGTATGGGGAGGAAGTACCCCAGCAGGATTTGACTGTAGTGGTTTCATTCACTATGTTTTTAACCAAGCAGGAACAAAAATCGGCCGTTACTCTGCAGAAGGATACTATAGCCGCTCTTATTATGTCGATCAACCACAGGTTGGCGACCTATTATTCTTTGAAAATACCTATAAAGCCGGAATCTCTCATATGGGAATCTATATTGGTAATAATGAGTTTATTCATGCAGATGCAAAAGGTGTGATTATTACTAACTTAAATAACTCGTATTATAAAGAGCGATTTGACGGGTTTAAAAGATTTTATTAAGTTTCGATCAACCTCCAATTTACTTGGAGGTGTTTTTTTATTCAATAAATATTATGAAAATTCACAAATTATTACTTTTGGTACTATTTTTCTGCTTTCATCTAGGGGGCATTTTCTATATAATGGATTTATGATTGTTTTTTCCTAGTAGTCTGGAATTTTTTTAAAGTTTCACTTAAAAAATAGGAATCTTCTCCGATGTAATAAGCATACTTATTTTTTACTAGAAATGAGGATTCTCAGTGATTAATATAAATGAAAAGGATTTTATTGAGACTGTGACTATTAAAGGGTTACAAGTGTCATTAGTTGCATCGAGTCCCACAGCTGAGGTCATACATCATAGACTAGAACCTGGTACGAACTGGGCATTAGAACCAGAAGAGGGATGGAATGCACTAGAGTATTTAATTGTTTTAAAAGGGAAGCTTCGGACATTGCCGATAGATGAAACAGGAACAACGATAAACGAGGGAGACTCTTTTTTTAGGCATCCTGTAAAAGAGCTTCACACCTTTCAAGCGGTTGGGCTCACAGAGTTTTTATATGTTACATCCCAACCCATCTTTCATAGATATAGCCGAGTGGCTAGAGATATGTTTGCTCTAGTCGACGAGATTGAGAAAAAAGATGGATATACATTAAATCATTGTTACCGCATCACTAAATTATCAATGATAATTGGTGAAGCACTTGGTCTAAATTCTGAGCAGCTACTCAGATTAAACCTCGGTTCATTTTTCCATGATTTAGGGAAGATAAAAGTACCAGAGGAAATATTAAAAAAGCCTGGTAAATTAACAAATGAAGAATGGGCAGTCATGAAGCAACACCCCACTTTCGGTAAAGAGCTCCTTGAGGAGTGTACGATTCCTGTCCTAGCCTCCGTTGCAGAGGTAGTGGAGCAGCATCACGAACGCTACGATGGTAAAGGCTATCCAAAAGGATTAGCGGAAGACGAGATTTGTATTGAGTCCTCTATCATATCTGTAGTTGATTCATTTGATGCCATGACAACAGATCGCGTATACCAAGAGCGAAGATCAGCAGATTACGCAATTGAAGAATTATTACGCTGTCGCGGAACGATGTATAATCCCGATGTCGTTGATAAATTTATAGAATTAAAAGATACTATAATAGGAGTGAATCAAGAATGAAAAAAGTATTATTGTCTATGATAGCTGTGTTAATCGTTGCTATTAGTATTGCTGTTTCACCTGCGAAAGCAGCTTATTTATCAGAGTATGACAGGTATATTGAAGTTACCCCTGAACAAGCCCGTGCGGCTGCAGATTTGCTTGGCTTAGAAAACATTCCGCTGGGTGAAGAAACTGCTAAATTGTCTTTTGAATTGCAAGAAGCTTTTATCGCAAAACTGGAGACCATCTTAAATACTGAAATTGATCACTATTATATTTGGTTAACCATTAATGGAGAACCTGTGCTAGGAATTGATCCACCAGTAATTCTATTTTAATGAAATAGCTGCCAATAAGGCAGCTATTTTTATTATCTTTCGTATAATTCAATCGGTAACCCATCCGGATCAGCAAAAAAAGTAAACTTTTTATCCGTAAACTCATCTATTCGAATCGGTTCAATATCAATCCCTTTATCCTTTAACACCGCAACCGCTTCCTCTATTTCATCTACCTCAAAAGCAAGATGTCTTAACCCTGCTGCTTCTGGAAAACTAGGTCTTTTCGGTGGGTTTGGAAAAGAAAACAATTCGATTTGGTATTGACCATTGACTTCAAGGTCTAGCTTATAAGAGTCTCTTTCTTTTCTATATATCTCTGCTTTTGGAGTTAAGCCGAGAATGTCTACATAGAAATTCTTTGAGGTCTCATAGTTCGAGCAAATGATTGCGATATGATGAATTTTGTTTAATTTCATGACCAATCTTCCCTTCATTTATAAACCCCTCCTTCGTAGGAGGGGTTCTCTCATTATTCTGGTTGGAATACTTTCTTTACCTTTTCAACCACAACCTTCGATCCACCTCTCCCCTCGACATGTTCAATCATCATGGCGACAAGGATACTTGGGTTATTGGTGTTATAGGCAACAAACCAACCATTTTCTTTTCCAGCTTCGGTTTGCTTTTCCTTAAATTCAGCTGTTCCGGTTTTTCCCGCTAATGGGTAGCCTTCTATTTTTGCAGCATGGGCCGTACCCCTTGGATTTTCAATTACTTGTGTTAAGGCTTGGTTTAGCTTAGTTATGTGTTCCTCACTTACTAAGGAGGATTTCCATACCTGGCTTTTCTCATCATCTAATAGAAGTGTGGGCTTAATCATGTTTCCATTATTCACGAGCATCGTATAGGTGCTTGCTAAGTGAAGGACATTCATTTCAAGTTGACCTTGACCATAGCCTGAATCAGCCACGAGAATATCTGAATCCATTTTTCCAAAAGTAGACGTTTCTAACGGGAATAGGAAGTCAAATTCCTCCTCGAACCCAAAGCTCTTGAGACCTTGTTCAAACTTCTCTCTTCTTAGATCAAGTGCAGTTTGTGCAAAATAGATATTATCTGAGTAAAGGAGAGCATCATCCATTGCAACAGGCATATTGGGGTCCGTTACTCTTGTTACATAATAGCTCCCCCATGAGGAATCCTTTTGCCACTTCTTCCCGCTCAGCTGTATGGTCTTCTGCCAATCCGTAGTTCCTGCTTGAAGAGCAATCGCTGCTGTTACTGGCTTGATTACCGAACCAGGAGAAAAGTTAGCCTTGAAGCGATTT
>Ga0182742_1002177_pt1 | contig 22465 bp, 26 predicted proteins | sample eDN5th37CBELigMG_FD_128880 | JGI IMG/M metagenome (GOLD analysis project Ga0182742, IMG submission 128880) | Enriched Miracle-Growth compost microbial communities from Emeryville, California, USA - eDNA 5th pass 37_C BE-Lig MG (version 2)... ... | reverse complement strand
TCCTCTCTCCCGGCTTGCTTTGCGGCGCTAGGTCGTTCGGATAATATCATTCCGCTCTAAATGTTTGTGGGGCTGTCTATGATGATTTCCTCCTCACTCCCGGCTTGCTTTGCGGTGCTAGGTGTTCGGAGGATATCATTCCGCTCTAAATGTTTGTGGGGCTGTCTATGATGATTTCCTCATCACTCCCGGCTTGCTTCGCGGCGCAAGGTCGTTCGAAGGATATCATTCTGCACTAAAAACAAAAAAGTCGCCCATTTTGGACGATTTTTTTGTTAATCAATTAATGCTTTTTTTCATAAAAGGTTAAGGAAAGCTGATTGCTTACTGAGACTTCTTTTATCTGTGCAAATTTATTTTTTGTATACAAACTAATTGCTGGTGTATTTTTGGTCCCTGTCGTTACTATTATTGTTTTATAGTCGATGTTGCTTTCTATATAATTTAGAAGGCTTTGTGTGTACAATTCCCATTCTAAAAAAATTTGGATGTACGATTATCCTATAAATATCAATTGTACTATTTTAACCTTTAGTGATCTTGCACCACACAAATTATCATTTATGTAATAACCATAATATATTAGCTACATTTTGGAGTATAGTTTATAGATTTGTGTAACGGAGAGAAAAACAAAAAAAGGCTTTCTGCAATTTCAAAAAATGCAGAAAGCCTTTTTATTAATTATGCACGAGAGATATATTTACCATCGCGTGTATCAATTAGAAGTACGTCACCTTCATTAATGAATAAAGGTACTTGAACGTTTAATCCTGTTTCAACTTTAGCGTTTTTAGTCGCACCTTGTGCTGTGTTACCTTTTACGCCTGGCTCAGTTTCAACAACTTTTAGCTCAACGTTGTTTGGTAATTGAATACCGATAATTTCACCTTGGTAGCTTGAAATTTGAACATTCATATTTTCTTTTAGGAAGTTAAGTTCCCATTCTAATTGCTCAGATGTTAATGCAAATTGATCATAAGTCTCATTATCCATAAAGGTATGCTCATCACCAGCAGCATATAAGTATTGAACATCACGGTTTTCAATCATAGCACGTCCAATTGTTTCACCAGCACGGAATGTTTTTTCAACTGTGTTACCGTTACGTAGATTTTTTAATTTAGAACGTACGAACGCAGCACCTTTACCAGGTTTTACGTGTTGGAATTCTAGTACTGTGAAAATATCACCATCTACTTCTACTGTTAAGCCTGTTTTAAAATCGTTTACTGAAATCATCAATGATTCCCTCCTGAAAATTGTTGCTCACCTATAAAAGAATAAGTTCCTTTGTAGATGAAGTTAATATTTGAATACCAGTTTCAGTAATAACTACATCGTCCTCAATACGTACCCCACCGAAGTCAGGAATGTATATACCAGGTTCAACAGTCACTACCATACCGGGTGTCAACACCGTCTCTGAAAATTTTGATAGACGTGGACCTTCATGAATTTCAAGTCCAATTGCATGTCCTGTACCATGACCAAACATATCGCCATAGCCTTTTTCTGTAATATAATCACGGGCAAAAGCGTCAGCTTGCTTACCTGTAATTCCTGCTTTAATATTTTTTAGTGCAAGCAGCTGAGATTCTAATACAATATTATATATTTCGTAATGCTTTTCTGTAGGCGCTTGGCCAAGGAAAACAGTACGTGTTATATCTGAGCAATAGCCTTTATAATAAGCACCAAAATCTAATTTAACAAACTCGTTGTTTTTTAGAATACGCTCACTAGCAACGCCATGCGGAAGAGCAGAACGCTCACCAGATGCTACAATAGTATCAAAGGACGAGCTTGTTGCTCCATTTTTACGCATAAACATTTCCATTTCAGTTGCGATATCTAATTCGCTTACTCCAACTTCAATGTAATTTAGAATATGAGCAAACGTTTTATCAGCTAAATGTGCTGCTTCTTGTAAAATTTTCAGTTCTTCTGCATCCTTAATCATACGAATATCTTCGATTAAGCTTGATGTAGGCACTAGCTCTACTTGCTCAGCTAGTAATTGTTCCCATTTTTTATATTGAGCAAAGCTCCATTGATCTTGCTCGAATGCTACCTTTTTAGCTTGCTCTTTAGCAAGTAGTTGCTTAACATCATCATGAGCTGATGAGCTGTATTCAACTACAGTGAAGCTCGGTGCCTGTTGTTTTGACTGAACACGGTAACGGAAATCAGTCAGTAAATATTGCTCGTTTACTGTTATTAATAACGTACCTGCTGATCCAGTAAAGCCACTTAAATATCTTCTATTATAGGGACTATCAACAATAATGGCGTCTAATTGTAATTCAACTAAACGTTGACGTAGTTTTTCAATTCTATGTACCGTCATAATTATCACCTTCCATTCGTGTCTACTCAGATTGCAAATGTGCTACGATTGCTTCTAATGCTAAATTATAGCCATGAGCACCTAATCCAGCAATTTGTCCTAATGCAATTGGAGCAACTACAGAATGATGACGAAATGCTTCTCTTTTGTGAATATTAGAGATATGCACTTCGATTACTGGTAGATTTACTGCACTTAGTGCATCTCGAATTGCATAGCTATAATGTGTCCAAGCTCCAGGATTAATAATAATTCCCTGTTTTTTACCAAATGCAGCATGAATGCGGTCTATCATTTCACCTTCATGATTCGTTTGAAAAAACGATACTTCAACACCTAGCTCAATAGCTTTTTCAGCTATAGAATGTTCAATTGCTGCTAATGACAGACTTCCATAAACACCTGGCTCTCTTACTCCAAGCATGTTGAGATTTGGTCCATTCAATACTTCGATTTGAAGCATGGTAAACATCCCCTTATTCGTCATTAGCTATTTCATCGATAGCCTTAGACATTTTACCATAACTTTGATGTATTTGAGAAGTGAAACCTCATGTTTTACACTACTTTGCATAAATCGGTTCATGACTAGCTTCGTCTGTAAACTCAAAGGCTATTGAAAAACCGATAAACAATCCCCACACAAGCATAAAACAAAGCTCAAATACTTGTGAATCTAAATGAAGCACAATATCTGTTGTTGGCCAGCTTATTAATAATGGAGATACTATAAATAAAATTGTCCACCATATTACTCCATACAGTAAGCCCCATAGTAACCCAGCCTTAGTACGAAGCAGCAGCATATAGATGACGGAGCTAATGATTGAAAAAATAATAAAGCTTATACTACCTAATAATACAGCCACTATAGATGAACGACCAAGATTAACAAACCAATCATAAATTAAAAAGCTATTGTCAAATTGTGTAAAACGAAACCAATGTGCAATAAATCTTATAATACTCCCAAATAATCCAGCAAAAAAACCGATATAAATCGCAAACGAAAAAGGTTCAGTTTTACCTGTCTTTAGCAAGTTACTATTCATCGCAAAGCCTCCATTTCTTTTACTTATTATGTAACAGCATTGCATATTCTAGTCAGCTAATAGTGCAAACATAGCAATTAGCTCTGTTTTTTAGTACAATAAATAAAGTATTTAAACAAAAGGGGAGAAAGCGATTGTCAGAACGTGGGATATATGGTGGACAAGCTGTAATTGAAGGCGTCATGATGCAGGGTAAGCATGTTAATGTTACTGCAGTACGTCGAAAATCAAATCAGATAGAATATTTAGAAGTCGAAAGAACAACTAAACCATGGATTCAGAGCCTAAAGAAAATTCCATTTATCCGTGGTGTAGTGGGGATTGTTGAATCCAGTGCGAAGGGTTCAGTTCATTTAAATTTCTCAGCAGACAAATATGCTGAGGACGAATTAAATGATTTGTCTGAGGAAGAACGTGCAAAAGAGCTTGAAAAACAGAAGAAAAATGATGGTAAGATTAGCCTTGGTATGATTTTAAGCGTTGCTGCTATAGGTGTACTTTCATTTTTATTTGGTAAAGTTATTTTCACGCTTATTCCTGCAGTGCTTGAAGATTTAATTTTCAAAAACTTTTTTGAAAGTATGTTTTTACACAATATTATAGAAGGTGCTATTAAAATTTTATTTTTACTTCTATATATTTACTTCTTATCTTTAACACCAATGATTAAAAAGTTATTCCAATATCATGGTGCTGAGCATAAAGTAATCAGCTGCTATGAGGCAGGCGAAGAATTAACTGTAGAGAATGTACAAAAATATAGTCGCTTACACTATCGTTGTGGCTCAAGCTTTATTATTTTCACCGTTATTATCGGTGTGCTACTATACTCCTTACCTATTTTTACTTGGGATACATTATGGGAGCGTGTGTACATTCGCCTATTACTAATACCTGTTGTTTTGGGTGTTTCATACGAGGTGTTACGCTTAACAAATTCTGTGCGCTCAATACCTGTTTTACGCTATCTAGGTTACCCAGGGTTATGGTTACAGCTTTTAACAACTAAAGAGCCTAAAAATGATCAAGTCGAAGTATCCATTGCATCATTTACACGTATGCTTGAGCTTGACCAAAAAATTGAATTTGAAAAGAAGAATGCTTAATCGTTTATTGCTATTAAACATATACTAATTTATAAGAATGATTTGCAAGTTTCTAACGTATGTTAAATGAGGCATACGTGAAACAAGCATATAAATCGGTGAAGGGAGAAACGGACATTTATGAAAAAGCTATCTTGGCCACTTATCATTATTATTGTGTTTTGTGCGTTAGGTCTATACCAAGATATTACAAATGCACCGATAATCAATTTTCTAATCCCTCTTATTTTAATTGCTGGAGTTATATTACTTATTAAATTTCCTCCAAATCGTTGGAGTAAATCAAAGAAGCAAACACGTGCAGCTAGTGAACAAGAAAAATATAAACAAGCAGTTAAAATACAAAGACAAAAAATGAAGCAAAATCAACAAAATAATTCTTCAACATCTAAAACATTACCTTTTAAGGTTATTGAAGGTGGTAGAGATGATAACGATACGCCACGTTATCATTAACAGCAAGTCAAAAAGCAGCCCTGTTGGGCTGCTTTTTGACTTATATTAAAATAATGGCTTTACGGCCTGCAGAAGCTGCTTGTACTTTTCAAATACAATCATATATTGCTGATGGTTAGCTATATTAGGCATGATAGGTGGCTCGTAAAATACAGTCGTTTTTAATTGCTCATAGCTTGCTTTCTTACCTAGACTCATAAGGGCTACCCAGCAAGCACCCCATGCAGCTCCATGATGTGTGTTCGACGTATATACCCTCGCATTGAATAAATCTGCTAAGAGCTGAAGCCATACAGTTGAACGTGACAAGCCGCCATTCACATATAAACAATCAAGCTGCTTATTTTCATTAATGCTTTGATAAATATGATAGAGATTATACGTTATTCCTTCTAAAGCTGCTCTTACCATGTGTGCTTGATTATGATGGCTAGCTAATCCAAAAAAATTGCCACTAGCCGTTGCGTTCCACAATGGTGCACGCTCACCATTAATATATGGTAAAAACAATACCCCATTTGCTCCAATATCGATTGTGTCTGCTAAAGCTATAAATTGCTCATAATCAGTATCTTTAGCAATCAAGCTTCTAAGCCACTGTAGCACGACTCCCCCATTATTAGTTGGCCCACCAACAATATAATAATTGGAATCAAACAGATAACAGAAAGTCGCCCGTTCTTCACTCAATTGAATGGAGTTTGTATATTCTCGAATCGCTCCACTTGTTCCTACAGATAGTGCTACCTCACCTTTTTCGATAGCTCCAATTCCTAAACTAGATAATTGTCCATCGGCTGCTCCTAATACAAAAATTGTATTTTTAGCCAATCCAAGCTGCTCACATAATTGAGCATTAAGTTGTGGTAGCTGCTTTTGCGGAGAATAAATAAGAGAAAATTGCTCTTTGCTTAGCTTCAAACTTTCTAGTAGTGCTTTATCCCAATTTAAATGTTGTAAATTAAATAATCCAGTCGCAGATGCCATACTATAGTCTATCCAGCGGACGTTAAACCATGAATAGACAACATATTCTTTAATGGACATCCAGTAGCTTGCGGAGGCAAATAAGTCAGGTTGATGTTCAGATATCCATAGTAGCTTACTAAAAGGGGTCATTGGGTGTAATGGAGTACCTGTTCGCTTGTAAATCTCTTGCTTTTCTGATTCAGATAATTTCGAAAGCTGCTCATGTGAGCGACGGTCCGACCAAATTATAGCATCATGTAATGGCTCTCCAAATTCATCTATACCGACTAGTGAATGCATAGCTGAGCAGAATGATACCGCTAATATATTTTCCTTATTAACCTTAGAATCATCAATGACTTGACGTATCGCTTTTCTACAGTATGACTCGATATGCTTTACATTTTGTACAGCCCAATCACTTTTAGGATATTGTGTCTCTATATCAAACTCTACTGAATGTATAAGCTGTCCTGTTTCATCAAACAAGCATGATTTGACACTCGTTGTTCCAATATCTAAACCTATTAAATAATTCATTTAGTCCACCCTTCAATCCACTATTAGCTTTATTCTAATTGAATAGTAAGGTATATACAATAAAAAGTGATGTCTAAAGCAGACATCACTTTTTATATTTATGAAATAATATTAAGTTACGATAACAGCCTATTCCTCACTATTTTCAAGCTCTAAACGCAATTTATGTAAGTCATCTATTCGACTTGGATCCTGCTTAAAATATTCCACTAACGTTTCTATACAAGTGATGGAGTCAGAGCTTAAATGATGCTCTATCCCCTCTACATCTTTATAAATATTTTCCTCTTGAACGCCAATTGTCTTTAAAAATGATTCAAGCAAACGATGTCTTTCCATTAATCGCTTACCCATTTTTTTACCTTTACTCGTCAGCATTAACCCACGATATTTTTCATAAACGAGATAACTACTTTTATCAAGCTTTTGAATCATTTTAGTTACTGATGAGGGGTGTACCGACAGACCTTCTGCAATATCTGATACTCTTGCATACCCTTTTTCATCTACTAACTTATAAATTCGTTCTAAGTAGTCTTCCATGCTCGGTGTCGGCATTGAAGAACCCCCTAACTTTAAATCATCACCGATTTATTTATCAATAATGGTGTACACTATATAATACCTCTATTTCAATTAGAGTTGCAAGCACAGTTCCTTTATTAAAATTTCAACCATTCAGGCGTTAAGCCGTTAAGCCAAATCACAATTGTAGTCATACGATCAGTAAAAAGAAGTATCCCCATTACGATCATGATTGCTCCGCCAATTTTCATAACTGTACCTGAATATTTGACAAGCCATGCTGTTTTACCAATAAAGAAAGCTAAAATGAAAAATGGTAAGGCAAAACCTATAGCATAAGCCGTTGTAAGCTGAAACCACGTTCCTGGTTCAGTAGCAGCCATAGCTAATATCATGGTAAGGGCAGGTCCAACGCAAGGCGTCCAGCCTGCTGAAAATCCAATCCCAAAAATAAATGAGCTAATATAGCTTACTTTTTTCGGAATTAGATTTATTCTAGTATCCTTCATAAACAGCTTTGGCTGAAAAATGCCTATTAAAAACAACCCCATTACAATAATGAGTAATGCTGATAACTGCCTAATTAATTTATCATATTCATGAAAAAAATCACTAAATGCGTTCACACCATAAACTAAGGTGTAGTAAACAATACTAAATCCTAGCATAAAGAAAAAAGTATGCGATAAGAGTAAAAAGGTTTTTCTTTTATTTATTTGTTCATTTTTTAACTCTGCTACGGAAATACCTGTGATGTAAGACAAGTATGATGGGTACAAAGGTAAACAGCATGGTGATATAAATGAAGCAAATCCAGCTCCTAATGCGATCCATAGATTAATCTCACTCAATTGGTTCACCTCAGCGTAATGTGATTATTATTTTCGACCTGATATAATGCCTTTCCAGCCTAAAAGTAATAGTAAAAAGACTATTAAAGCTAATACAATGGTACCACCAGCTGCTAAGTTCCATACGCCTGCAATAAATAAACCAAGAATAACAGCTAGTTCACCTACAAGCATAACAATAAATATACTTTGTTTAAAGCTTCTAGCAATGATTAAGCTACACGCTGCAGGGATTGTTAACAATGCTGACACAAGTAAACCACCTACTACCTTAATCGAAATACTGATAACTAAAGCTGTTAACACACTTATTAGGATGTTGTAATATTTCACATTAATACCACTAACGCTCGCTGCTTCTTCATCAAACGTTAATAAAAATAATTGATGGTACTTTGCAGCAACGATTAATACAACAACAACTGCTACTGCTAATATAGTCCAAATATCATTTGGCGATAACGCATATATAAACCCAAATAAAAAGCTATCAACATCCATATTCATATCTCTACCAAGAGTAAACAGAATTGACGCAATAGCAATACCTGCTGACATAATAATAGCTAATGAAAGCTCTGCGTATGACTTATAGGCATGTCTTAGTTTTTCAATTGCAAAGGAAGCGATTAAAGCAAATAGCATACCGAAAACAATTGGCATATCACCAATTAAAAAGCCTAAAGCCACACCTGCGATTGCGGCATGCGATAAGGTGTCACCAATCATCGATAAACGTCTTAGTACTAAAAAAATACCGATTAATGGAGCAGCTACTCCTATTAACATTCCACCAATGAGAGCACGTTGGAAAAACGAAGTATAAATAATATCCATTTAATTGATGCCCCCATTTTTTAAAGCTAAATTTTTGCGTAAATGTCTTAAGCTATGAACAAGATTAGTTTCTACACAGCTTTTCGTATCATGTGAATGACGTATATAAAAGTTCAGTTTACCAATTTGATCTGCGGGCTCATCACCTAAATATCCTTTAATCATTTCCATATCATGAGAAACCATTAAGAAAGTAATATTATGATGCTGATGCATATGCTTAATCATGTGAAAGAAGCTTTTTTGAGTTTCAACATCAATACCAATCGTAGGTTCATCTAATATAAGTAATGAAGGATTATTAATTAATGCTCGTGCTAAAAAGACACGCTGCTGCTGACCACCTGATAGCTCGCCTATACGCTTATCTGCTAAGTCCTCTACTCCCATAGCCATTAACGCATCATAACATTTTTCATAGTCATCCTTTGTTGTACGGGAGAACCATTTATTTTTTCTTTTTAAGCCTGACAATACAACCTCTTTAACCGTTGCAGGAAATAACGGATTCAAGTGATTCTTTTGTGGTACATAGCCAATTTTTTCCCATGCTCTGAACGACTCAATTGGCTCACCGAATAAAGATATCGTTCCCGATGTCGGTTTTAAAAGACCTACAATTAGGCGCAGAGTCGTTGTCTTGCCCGCTCCATTTGTTCCAATTAGTCCTATAAAATCTCTTTCTTTAACGCTAAAGCTCATATTCTTCAAAATATCTTTTTTTTGATAGGAGAAGGATACGTTATCTAGTGTTATGATATCACGATGACAAGACTCTCTTTGTATCGTCATATTAACCTCCTTCATAGCAAAACGGAGCAGTAATATGCTCCGCTAACTAACGTGTATATAGTATATTATTATTGTAATGCTGAAATTAGATTTTGCAAGTTAAGTTCCATAAGCGATAAATAGTTTTCACCTTGTTTTTCTTGTTTTGTTGTTAATCCCTCTAATGAATGCAGCATCATCGTATCAACCTTAGCCTCTGAAGCTAACATCTTTGCCAAATTATCATTGACTAGCTCCTCAAAGAAAATGTAATTTACATCATATTGCTTTACTAGATCGGCAATATACATGATGTCCTGAGCTCTAGGCTCTGAATTTGGATTTAACCCCATTATCGATATTTGTTCAAGATTATAATCTCTAGCAACATATCCAAATGATTGATGTGACACAACAAAGTGCCTTTTACTAAGCTTCTCCAGTTCTTGCTCATATTTTTCATCTAAAGCATTAATTTTTTTAGCTAGCTCACTATAGTTCTCATTAAACACTTGCTCATGCTCTGGGCTAATTTCAACTAATGCTAGTTTAATATTTTCTGCTAGCTTAATAGCTGATTTAGGCGATACCCAAGTGTGAGGATCAATCGTATGACTGTGACCATGATCTGCTTCATCATGTGCATGCTCATCATGTGCATGCTCAGCGTCTGCATGCTCATCGTCTGCGTGCTCATCGTCTGCGTGCTCACCATGAGCGTGATCATCATGTGCATGATTGTCGTGTGTGTGCTCATCCTGTTTCTCTTGCTGCGAAGTATCAATTAACGCTATGCCTTGACTAACCGCTTTAACTGTAACCTTGCTATTTTTGTCTAGTCCTTTTTGAAACGAATCTATCCATGTTTCAAAGCCTACACCATGATATAATAATAAGTCTGCATTTGAAGCTAAAAGTAAATCTTTACTTTTTGGTGACCAATTATGAGGCTCTACACCACTTGAAATCAAATTAGTGACCTCTACAGCGTCACCACCAATTTCATTTGCTAAAAAATAAATCGGATAAAAGCTAGTTACGACTTTAATTTTTTCACTATTGCCTGACGCTTGATTTTGCTCTGTATCATCTTTTCCACAGGCAGTAAATACTAATAGGGCAAACATTAATAACGCTAGCACCTGAAAACGTTTTGATTGTTTCATGTTTTTACTCCACTCTCTTTTTATTTATTTCACGGTTAAATTTAAATGTTTACACCTTTTAGCTATTTCAAACCTATAAGCAGGGCGATAAAGCTAATAGAGTAAACGGCTTTATTGAATCTTAATTGTAATGATTACGATTAAGATTATATAGAGTTAAAAACTGAATGTCAATAAAAATAAAAGTAAACATAAAAAAACACTACAGCGTCATGTTCGAGCTGTAGTGTTTTTTCATTATTTTACGATTGCACCATTTGGCATACTGTCTGGCACAGTCGTTAAAGTTAATTGATCACCTTGTGAAGCCGCTAAAATCATACCTTGTGATAATTCACCGCGTAATTTAACTGGCTTTAGATTTGTTACACAAATAACCTTCTTCCCAACTAAATCCTCTGGCTTATAAAACTTAGCAATTCCAGAAATGACCTGTCTTTGCTCATAGCCTAAATCAAGCTGTAGCTTTAATAGCTTATCTGCTTTAGGAACTGGCTCACAAGCCATAACTTGAGCTACACGTAGTTCAACTTTAGAAAAGTCGTCAATTGAAATTTCCGGTTTTAAGTCTGCTGGCTTTTCAATTTCTGGCTTTGCCTCTTCTTTTTTGCCACCACTCATAGATGTTGTGATAAACTCAACCTCTTCTGCTAGATCCAATCTTGGGAATATAGGATTTCCCTTTGAAACTTTTGTACCTTCAGGAATGACATTAAACTTAGCTGCACTTTCCCATTCTGTAAGCGGTCCTTGCTCAATGCCTAGCTGAGACCATATTTGACGTGGAGCATGTGTCAAGAATGGTTGAATTAATATTGATATAGTACGTAAGCTTTCAGCTAAGTGATTCATAACTGAAGCAAGCTCACCAAGCTTCGCTTCATCTTTAGCTAATGTCCACGGCTGTGTTTCATCAATATATTTGTTACTACGAGAAACAAACTGCCAAATTTCTGAAAGAGCAACTGAAAATTGCATTTGATCCATCGCTTCTTCAACTTTATCTAATGTATGCTTAGCGAATGTTTCAAACTCAACATCAAATGCTGTTGCCGTTAAATTGTGAGTTGGTATAATACCTTCAAAGTATTTATCAATCATCGCAATAGTACGATTTAATAAGTTTCCAAGGTCATTGGCTAAATCAAAATTAATACGCTCAATAAAGTTTTCTGGAGTAAATGCACCGTCAGCTCCAAATGGCACTTCACGTAATAAATAATAGCGTAATGCATCTAGTCCATATCGGTCTATTAATACGACAGGATCAACAACGGTGCCTTTAGATTTAGACATCTTCCCATCCTTCGTTAATAGCCAGCCATGTGCAAATACCTTTTTAGGCAGTGGTAGCCCTAAAGCCATTAGCATAATCGGCCAATAAATCGTATGGAAGCGAACAATTTCTTTACCTACTAGGTGAACATCTGCTGGCCAGAACTTTTCAAAGTTAGCTTGCTTAGTATCATCACCATAGCCTATAGCTGTTATATAGTTTGCTAACGCATCAATCCATACATAAATAACATGCTTACTATCTTCTGGTACCTCAATACCCCATTTGAAGGATGTACGAGATACAGCCAAATCTTCTAATCCAGGCTTAATGAAATTATTAATCATTTCATTGCGACGTGATTCAGGCTGGATAAATGTAGGATTTTCTTCGTAGTATTGTAGTAAACGATCAGCATATTTACTCATATTGAAGAAGTAGCTTTCTTCTTTAAGCTTCTCTACTGGTCGTCCGCAATCAGGACAGTTACCATTCACTAATTGACGCTCTAAGAAAAACGATTCACAAGGCGTGCAATACAAGCCCTCATAAGAGTCCTTATAAATATCACCTTGATCTAAAAATTGCTTGAATATTTTTTGTACAACCTTTTTATGACGCTCCTCTGTCGTACGAATGAAATCATCATTTGAGATTTCAAGCTTTTTCCACAATTCTTGAATACCTGCTACAATACCATCCACATACTCAATTGGCGTTTGGCCACGAGATTCTGCTACGCGTTCAATTTTTTGTCCGTGCTCATCTGTACCTGTTAAGTAGTGAACATCGAAACCTTTTAACCGCTTATAGCGAGCTGTTGCATCGCCAGCTACTGTAGTATACGCATGACCAATATGCAACTTATCACTTGGATAATAAATCGGTGTTGTAATATAAAACGTTGGCTTACTCATCATATAACCTCCTTAATTTTTAAACAAAAAAAGCTTTCGTCCAACATGGGACGAAAGCTATACTTACGTGGTACCACCCAATTTCCAAGCTAAAAACGCGCTTGCTCATTGAATTCTTTATCGCAGAATGTACGCTTAACCCTTATTTTTCAACTCGAATTAAGTACCTCCAAGACCATTTTCAATGACTATCCACTGCCGACTTTCACCAAATGTCGAGCTCTCTAAAAGCGATTCATCATTTACTTATCTTTTCATAGGTTTGCCATATATAATTTAATTATAGAAAACTAATATGTAATGTCAAGTATGGTATATATTTTGCAAGCTTATACTACCTTACTTTCTTTTTTTTGGGTTCCGGAACAAAATCCACTCCACCCGGATGGAACGGATGACATTTACATATTCGTTTTATTGTTAACCATCCACCTTTTAAAGCTCCGTGCTTATCAATCGCCTCAAGTCCATAGGCTGAACAGGTCGGATAAAACCTACATGTAGGCGGTTTATGTGGAGAGATAGCAATACGATAAAAATAGATCGGACTTTTTGCTATTTTTTTTACTATTAATTTTGATTTATTCATCATAACATATCACTCTTCTTCAATGCAGTGCTCACATTGACCAAATACTTCAAATTTATGCTTTACAACTTTAAAGGTTTGTGGAATATTAGCAAGCTCCATAGGACAAAACGTAATCGGATACGTTTTACCACAGTTTAAACATATCATATGATGATGGTGATGAGCTTCTCTACAATGTAATTTAAATTTAGCACCTTCCTCAAACATGACCTGCTCAAGAACACCAAGCTCCTCAAGCATTCTTAAATTTCTATACACTGTATCAAAGCTTAAACCAGAATAAAACTTGCCCATATATTCATACACCGACTTAGGTGTTAAATAGCCCTCTGTCTCTGAAAACAACTTTGCTAATGTTTTTCGTTGATCAGTTACCCTTAACCCTTTAGCGGACATTAATGCCACAATTTCTTCTAATGATTGCAATTTAAATACCTACCTTTATAAGATGCTATAAAAAATACTCTCTAAATTATGCTAGAGAGTACGAGACATTTAACCATTCGTATACATATCTGCTATAAAACTAGCACACATGGACACAAACAATAATATTGTACCAATAAGTAATATAAGTCTCACAAACTTAAGGTTTTTTATCTTTTGCTTTTGTTGTGGATAACTCTCTTTTTCTAATTCAAGCGTAACTGCTCGATGTAAAAATAATGTTGCAATTAATGAAGCTACAAAAAAGGAATTTGTTATAAACCAGCTTATTTTATACATTATTTAATCCACATCCTATATATAATAGACGTTTAGGATAATGCCAAAAATAAAAGCGAAAACAACTGCAGATGCAAAAGAAAACCATCCACGACGAAACTTTTGTTGAAACATTGATAGTATGCCAAAACTTAGGAAGCCAAATACTAATAATAGAAAAATAACATTTAATATAAATAATCCTGCCGACATGCTACTTACATCTACTGCAGTCAATTTTTCCACTCTCCTAAAGCTTGATACCTCTAACAAAGCTATTATACTAAATTAGTATCATATATGCTAGAAAGTAATTGTATGTGTGTAAAATTTTGTAGACTTAGCTCTTTTTAACAATCGAACCACTAAATTATTATCTTTCATTTCAGCCTTACAAATGCGGGGACGGACTAATTTAGGTAATTTTATAATCTCTGCATGATCACCAGGTAAACCTTCAATCCGAATACAATCTTCCCTTACATAAAGTAGTAATTCGTCGGCTTCATAGTTTTTCGGTAATGGATAAGTCACCTCTAATACTTCTTTCCCCTCCTTTATTTCCCAACGCTGAGCATGCATCGTTTTTTTATTTGCTTCTTGGTTGGGTATAAAGTTACTAAGAAAGTCCTCTACCCATTTCGAATCTTTTAGATTATCCCAATTAATTTGGCGAGATTGATTGCGTAGCCACTTTTCTAGCTCTTCCCATTGAATCGCCATTTTAATCAACTCCTTTATATACTATATGTAGCCTATAAGGAACGGACACTTTGTAAGGTAAATTTCCATTAACACATTTAGGCTATTGGTGCATAGACTATATAAGTAAAGTATTGGAAAGCAGGTGTAGAAATGCCTTCACTCGTAGGGTTTGTCAACATTGTCAGCAACGGCTCAGGTGGAGTTGTTCAATTTGGAGATGCATTAAATGTCAATCCTGCAAGCTCATCAAAAACCTATGCTGGTGCTGGTTCTTTTCTAACAGGGAGTTTAGCTAATTCAAATACAGGACTAAGTGCTACCAATGCAATCGATACTGATGCTGTAGATAATTCTGCAGTATAAATGGTGATGTATGATGTATACTGTCGAACAATATTTCAATATTTACTCTATTACTATTCAAAATATAGCTAATAGTTCAGTGTTCCAAATAGGCACGTCAGGCGTAATCCAAGCCCAATCTCATGTTTCAAAGCCTTCTGATGCCGAGTCACCTGACTATAATCCACTTGAGGGTGAATTTGTTGTACCTTTACCGAATCCAACGTAAAGGAGAACGATATGAACAATAATGCTTACTCAATAACTGAATGGATTCATTATTTTGAACAGCAGCTTGCCAATCAGCAGCAGTATATTATGAGGCTAGAGGCTGAGATAAATAAATTAAAGCTTGAATTAAATGATAAACAAGCTTCACCTATATTTCATGTGGATAAAATCGAATATCATTTCGATCAGCTAAAGGTCGAAACATTAGAAGGCTCATTACAAATTGGAATGTCAACGACTTCTGTAAACCAGCTTCCAGTTCAACTAGAGGACTTAGCCTATAAACAAAGCTTAATTGGATCAAAACCTACAAATGAGCCAGCTGTAAAAAAAACAGAGTCAATTAAAACAACGCCAATATTTGACCATTTAAGGGACTACCTAATGAAAAATGGTAGAGAAATAATTATGACGCAAACCGAGGCGGAGCCATTTGAATTTTCCGAGGAACATATTTCTACGATGATACAAGATATGGTCAAACAGCTACCTGCTCGAATAAAACATTATGCAAAAGAGCTGCAAAAGGACAATCGTGACATATCAACTGAAGACATTATTTCTCGAACAAAGCAGGATATATTAACAGCCATTCAAAATCATATCAAGCAAAGTGCTTCTCAATGGAGGGATTATTCAGATGATCATCAATCTTAACAATCAGCAATTTAGTGTGGGGAAAGTTGAAGTGCTTACAATATCTTCAGCCTCAACTTTTCAAGTTGGTGATAATGAAACTGTTGTACTTACTAGTTTTGAAGAGGATGTTGCTGAAGGACATCAATATGGACCATTTCCGATGCATTTAACACCAGCAAAGTTTAAAACGAGCTATGCTGTAGCTAAAAAATATGAATAAGCATGCCGTAAGCAAAGTTAGAAAGTTTAATTTAGTCAATAATAGTAATGGTTCATATGTTCAATTTGGCGATCATCGAAATCTTAACGCTAAATCACGAGGCATTGCTGTAAGGCAGATGAGATATAAAACAGCTACTGATGCTGGTGAGCCTATGTTTGACCAATTTAAGATCTTCAATCCTAGCTTTAAGAAAAATGAGCTTTTCCATTTCCCTTCACTTTATATTGAAGTAAATAAACCCGATTATAGCTGTGAGTTTCCAAATACTGAGACTGAAAAGTATGTTGATGCCATTAATATTACGATTGCTTCAAATTCATCTTCTATATTAATTGGAAATGGAAATCGACATTTTGCAGAGAAAAGACAAAAAAATATTAGACAGCATTTTTTATATTAAAACAAAAAGACTAAGCGATGAGAGTAATGTCATCGCTTAGTCTTTTCTGAATTTATGATGATAATTGCTTAAATTTTTCACTGTACAAGCATACCGTTTGTACGACTGTAGCATGTGACCATGTTAACGGGGCAACTGATAAGGGCGTCCCATCAAATGGATTTAACTGTTCAGGCAATAAACCACTGCTTAAAGCATGCTCAGTGACCCATTCAAGCGTTCGCTTTGGAGCTTCTAAATCTTTAAGTTGTTTAGCTCTTAAAATATCATAATTAGCTAGCCAAAGGGTACATATAATCCATGGATTACCAGGAACCATATCTATATTATCAGTTTGCTGAAAATAGTAGTCATTTGAATAGCGTGCGACACCGCCAACGGTAGTTTTTATTGAGAGTGATTGCCGTATGGTTTCAATTGTTTGAATAACTTTATCATCGTCAACAGAGAGAACACCAAACTGATAAATACCAAACAAGCTGCTTTCGACCGTCATATCCTTAACCCACTTGTTATCTTTGAAGATTAGACCTCTAGCAAAGCGTCCTAATTGCTCATCCCATAAATGTGCCAGCATTGCTTCTTTTATATCACTAGCCTTTTTACGGAATAAATCACTACGCTCATAATCGCCAAATAAATCTGTAAAATTAGCTGCAGCAATTAATCCAGCATAAACAGAGGAAACTGTATACGTCCATATTCCATACCTTTCCTCCCATAGATCATAGCTTGGCTTTGGCAAACCTAACTCATCATCCATATAGCTAGCTAAAAAATTTGCTGCTTTGCGAATTAATGTCGTATATAAGCTTTGAGGTAGCTCAATAACTTGATGACGCTTATAATCTTCCCAAAGTGCATGTAGCACGAGTGCTGTTTCATCCTCTTGTATAGGTAATCTCTGCACTCCCTGCACAATATAGGGGTGCCAGCTAGAGCCTACTGTTCCATCAGGGTTGTATTTATGATATAAATAACCTTCTGGAGCTAACGCTTTTGCACAAAATTGAAAAAATGGTGCGACCATCCCTTGATAGCCTGCCAAAGACATTGCATCTGCTACAAGTGCACCATCTCTTGGCCACATATAACTATAGTGGTCACGATTATACTGTAAGATGGCTGTATCATTTGCAGCAATTATCGCACCGTTTTCATCTGTTTGAGTACGCACTACAAGTAAGCTTAGCTTATATAAATGTCGTACCTCTTCACTTAAATTTCCGAAGTCTAGCTCTGCCCGTGACAGCCAGTGTCGCCAATAGACCACTATACGACTAAGCAGTTTCTCTGGATGATGCTCCTTTACATATTGGTCTAGCTGCTTAACATTTTCCAGATTGCTAGCAACTGACATCCAATAATAAATTGTTTTTTCACTATTTGCATGAACAGTGGTTTTAAAATTGAGTGTACTATCAACTGAGCCCTGTGCAATTGCGTTTCCCATTAATATCCCATCTTCTGCATCTCTCCAGGTACCCTCTGCTGTATTAAAGCGCTTAACGCCTGTAGAGTATTGTACAATCCCACCCTCATCAGAAAAACCGTTAAACATAAAATAATTCGATCTTTTATAATGAAGAATAGTATGATTTTCTGGATAATAGGCTGCCGTATCACCGACCTCAGTACCTTCAATTATTAAATCTTGGTTGAAGAACAGTCTAATCTCTCTAGGTGTATCTTGTTTATTTCGAATTGTAACTTGCTTAATATAAATGCATTCTCGTTGATGAATACCATCATTTATTTGTAACTCTATACCGAGTCTTTCATGATTGGCGATTACATTAGTTACTAAGCTATCATTTAGATAAGCAAGCTGAAACGTCCACTCAGGATTATCTAGCCAGCTGAATTCTCCTTGTACCCAAATCCCTACTCTACAAGTATGACCACCAACATGATTGAGCTGACCAACAAATGGATAGTATATATCTCGAATGAAATTGTGCTGATCAAGATTAACAAGCATTTTACCATTACCAATTACGAGATGTCGTGCCATGTCCTTCCTCCCTATTAACCAATTAAACGATATAATTGTTTATAGTGATTAGCAGAATGCTTCCAGCTATAACTATCTCTAGCTCCATTTTCAACTATACGTTTCCAGACTGCTTTATCATTATAGAGCTCTAATGCTCGTTTAATTGTAAATAAAAACTCATGAGCGTTATATGTGGAGAAACTAAAACCATTACCTTCACATGTATATTCGTTGTAAGCTTTAATCGTGTCTTTTAGCCCACCAGTTTCTCTTACAATTGGGACAGCTCGATATTGTAGAGCAATAAGCTGAGATAAGCCACATGGCTCAAAGCGTGATGGCATTAAAAAAATATCAGAGGCAGCATATACTTTACTAGCAATACGCTCACTATAGCCTCTCCAGAAGCAAACTTTATTAGGATATCTTAACGTAAGCTCGTAGAAGAATCTTTCATATTTTTCATCCCCGCTGCCTAGCACCACGAGTTGTATATTTTGCTCTAGCAGCTCATCCATTATCGGCATAAACAAATCAAAGCCCTTTTGTTCAACTAGTCTAGACACGACACCTAATATAGGGACTTTTGCATCAATTGGAAGTGAAAGCTCCTTTTGTAGATCAAGTTTATTTTTTTGCTTTCGAGCAAGTGAATGGCGATATGGTGTAGCTATGTAAGGATCTGCCATAGGATCAAAAATGGTTTCATCAATACCATTAATAATGCCTACTAAGTCATCGTGTCGATACTGTAGTAAACCGTTTAAACATTCTCCGTAATATTCGGTTTGAATTTCTTGTGCATAAGTAGGTGAAACGGTAGTAATTTTATCAGCAAACTGTAATCCGGCCTTCATCATATTAGCATCTCCATAATGCTCTATGCCTTTACAAGCCTCGTCCCAGCTATTCATGCCAAGTAGTTCACACATTAAGTCCAAATTAAAAACACCTTGATACATTAAATTGTGAATCGTAAAAATCGTCTTAATCGATGCTAGATTTTCGTTTTCCTTATATCGATGTTTAATTAATAACGGAATAAGTCCCGTCTGCCAATCATTGCAATGAATCACATCTAACTGTAACTGAAGCTGCAACAATGCCTCCATAACAGCGACATTAAAAAATACAAAGCGCTCTGCGTCATCACCATAGCCATATAATTGATCACGATAAAAATAAAATTCATTTTCAATTAAATAGTATGGAATACCTTCAATCTCACCTTGCCAAATACCACAAAATTGCTCTCGCCAACCAAATTGAACCTTAAAATCCTTAACAAAAGTAAATTGCTGTAGCCATTTTTCCTCAATTGTATTGTATTTGGGCAGCATTACTGAAACATTTACCTTTTCTTGCTTCAATGCTTTTGGTAATGCTCCAGCAACATCTGCAAGTCCTCCTGTCTTTGCTAATGGTACAGCTTCTGAAGTGACAAATAGTACGTTCATATCCATCCTCCTATTTCTCTATTATTATTTATTTTTGTTTAAACAGTTCTTCGTTTACCGATTAAAAATAGACCGGTTTCTGCACCACGCACATCACGATTTGCTTCTATGACAACATCTTTATCTAGAATGCTATATCTAACTTGGCTATTGGGATAAACTTTTCCATTTTGCATAATAATACTGTTCTCAATCAATGCCCCTTTAGCTACATGAACACCTCTAAACAAAATACTATTTCTTACTGTTCCTTCGATAACACAGCCATTAGCTATTAAAGAGCCTTCAACCTTAGCGTGCTCCGTGTATCGTGCTGGCGCCCCATCCTGAACTTTTGTATAAATTGACCCTGGCTTATAAAATAATTCCTTCCATACGTCAGGTTTTAACAGCTTCATACTATTTGCATAATAGCTTGGTATGGTGTTCACACACCCTAAAAAACCTTCATACATATAGCTCATTACTTTTAATTGCTTGATTTTAGAGAAAATAGCATGGCGCACAAGATGATCCTGACCTTTTGCTAGTGAGGTCCCAACTAAGTCCATTAATAAATCCTTTTTCATTAAGTACATTTCCATATTATAAATCGAGCTAATTAGCTTTCCGTATCCTTCTTGAATAGCTGTTACTCTTCCAAATTCATTCACTTTTACTTTTCTAGCCTTACCAATTAATCCCTCAGCTTCCTCCTTACAAACAATCGTAATGTCAGCGTTATGCTCCTTATGAAAAGCTAACACATCGCTATAATCTATATTGCAAATCATATGTGAGCGAGTTATCAGTACATATTCAGGTTTTGATCGATTAAAATAATCTCTATTTTGATAGAAATGAAATAAATCACCTCTGCTTAACTCCTGCACATCATCAGAAATTGGAGGTAGGACGAAAAGTCCACTTTGGCGATGCTGTAAATCCCAGTTTTTCCCACTTCCTAAATGGTCCATTAATGAACGATATTTTTTATGAGCAAATACGCCCACTTTATTAATGCCAGAATTAACCATATTGCTAAGTGTAAAATCGATTAATCTGTATCGTGCCCCAAAAGGTACAGTTGCTGTACATCTGTTTTGGGTAAGCTGCTCCAGCTCATCTGTTTCATGAATTAAATTGATAACCCCCATAATTTGACCAACCTTCATCCTACTCCACCTCCAATAAGCCATAATTAGCAGAAATATGTTTACCTACAGGTATCACTGTTATATCTTGCTGATCAGGAGAACCGATTGTAGCACCATCATCTATAACGGCCCCCTCGCCTATTATCGCCTTATAAATCTTTACGTCTTTACCTATCTTTACTTTAGGCATAATGACTGACTCATAAATTTCACTACTTTCTCCCGTTTGCACTCCATAAAACACAATTGAGCGATGAATTTTCCCTTCAATAAAGCACCCCTCAGTAACTAGGCTAGTAGTAATTGTTGCACTTGGAGCGACAAATTGAGCAGGCTGAACAGGATTAACAGAGTAAATTCTCCATGCTGGATCACCTAAGTCTAGTGAAGGTGCCGGCTCAATTAAATCCATATTTGCTTCCCATAAGCTATCAATGGTTCCAACATCTTTCCAGTAGCCATTAAATTTATAGCAAGACAAATTCAGCTCATCCTTCATCATCTGTGGAATAACATCTTTACCGAAGTCATTGCTAGACTGTTTATTTTCCTCGTCTTCTATTAAATAATCTTTTAACTGCTTCCAGTTAAAAATATACACACCCATTGATGCTAAATTGCTTGTAGGCTTTTTAGGCTTTTCTTCAAAGCCAATAATACGATTGGCCTCATCTATATGCATTAAACCAAAACGACTTGCTTCGGACCAGCTTACCTCAATTCCTGCAATCGTTAAGTCGGCGTTGTTATCAATATGATGTTGTAGCATTAAGCTATAATCCATTTTGTATATATGATCACCAGAAATAACCAGTACATATTCAGGATCATAGCGTTCTATAAAACTAATATTTTGATAAATAGCGTTAGCTGTACCTTTATACCAACTACCACCCTTCTTTTGCATATATGGTGGTAATATAGTCATACCGCCGTTACGGCGATCTAGCCCCCACGGCGTTCCAATTCCTAAATAACGATTTAATTCAAGTGGCTGATATTGAGTTAATACACCTACTGTATCAATACTAGAATGGACACAATTACTTAAAGTAAAGTCAATGATGCGATATTTCCCTCCGAAATAAACAGCTGGCTTTGCTAAATCCTTAGTTAGCTCGCCTAATCTCTTTCCTTCTCCTCCAGCTAATAGCATGGCAACCATTTGCTTTCTAATCATGGCTTTTCACTCCTTTTATATAGTACCCCCAACAAAAGTGAAT
>Ga0182742_1002175_pt1 | contig 22474 bp, 20 predicted proteins | sample eDN5th37CBELigMG_FD_128880 | JGI IMG/M metagenome (GOLD analysis project Ga0182742, IMG submission 128880) | Enriched Miracle-Growth compost microbial communities from Emeryville, California, USA - eDNA 5th pass 37_C BE-Lig MG (version 2)... ... | reverse complement strand
ATTTTCCCGGCTTCACGTGATGAGCATTGCTTGCGTGTGGAGCTATTTGGGGATGAAATTGATCGGATTCGAGAGGTGGATGCATTAACAGGGGAGATTCTTGGAGAAAGAGAACATGTGGCTATTTTCCCGGCATCCCACTTCGTTACACGTGAAGAAAAGCTCCTTGTTGCCATTGAAAATATCGAAAAAGAGCTTGAAGAACGTTTAGCGTACATGCGTGAAAACGGAAAGCTTCTGGAGGCACAGCGATTAGAGCAACGAACACGTTATGATTTAGAAATGATGCGGGAGATGGGCTTCTGTTCAGGAATTGAGAACTACTCCCGCCATCTAACTCTAAGACCTCCTGGGTCAACACCGTATACCTTAATCGATTATTTTCCAGAAGACTTCTTAATTGTCATCGACGAGTCGCATGTTACGCTTCCGCAAGTTCGTGGAATGTTTAACGGCGACCAAGCACGTAAGCAGGTTCTAGTGGATCATGGGTTCCGTCTGCCTTCAGCAATGGATAACCGACCGTTAACATTTACAGAATTTGAGGAGAAGATCAATCAAATTGTGTTTGTTTCCGCAACACCGGGACCATATGAGCTTGAACACACTCCAGAAATGGTTCAACAAATCATTCGTCCCACAGGATTGCTGGATCCAACGATCGATGTTCGTCCGATTGAAGGACAAATTGATGACCTCATCGGCGAAATTCATGAGCGGATTAAGAGGAATGAACGGGTTCTTGTCACAACGTTAACAAAAAAGATGTCCGAGGATTTAACAGATTACTTGAAAGAAATCGGTATCAAGGTACAATATCTACACTCTGAGGTAAAAACACTTGAAAGAATAGAGATCATTCGTGAGCTTCGACTAGGAAAATATGATGTTCTCATAGGGATTAATTTGTTAAGAGAAGGACTGGACATCCCGGAGGTTTCGTTAGTAGCCATTTTGGATGCGGACAAGGAAGGCTTCCTTCGTTCAGAACGTTCGTTGATCCAAACCATTGGTCGGGCAGCGCGTAATTCCCGCGGTCATGTCGTTATGTATGCAGATCGAATGACAAACTCGATGGAGCTTGCGATTTCAGAAACGAAACGTCGTCGCGCTATCCAAGAAGAGTACAATGAAAAGCATGGAATCACACCGATGACGATCCAAAAAGATATAAGAGATGCCATTCGTGCCACACATGCGGCTGAGGACGAAGCAGAGTATAAGACAACAGAAAAGCTTACAAAGCTCACGAAAAAAGAGCGTGATAAGCTGATTGAGGATATGGAGAAGGAAATGAAAGAAGCTGCTAAGGCGCTAAACTTCGAGAGAGCGGCAGAGCTTCGCGATTTAATATTAGAGTTGAAAGCGGAAGGATGACGAACCAATGGCAATGGAAAAGCTCATAGTTAAAGGGGCTAGAGCTCATAATTTAAAAAATATCGACGTGACCATTCCGCGAGATAAGCTCGTCGTACTGACAGGACTTTCAGGCTCGGGGAAATCCTCACTTGCATTTGATACCATTTATGCCGAGGGGCAGCGGCGTTATGTAGAATCACTATCAGCGTACGCAAGACAGTTTTTAGGACAAATGGATAAGCCTGATGTTGATATGATTGAAGGACTATCACCCGCTATTTCGATTGACCAGAAGACAACGAGTCGTAATCCGAGATCGACTGTAGGTACAGTTACCGAGATTTATGATTATTTACGATTATTATATGCGAGAGTGGGCCGACCGACCTGTCCGAATCACGGGATTGAAATTAGCTCACAAACGATCGAGCAAATGGTCGACCGAATTATGGAATATCCTGAACGAACAAAGCTCCAAGTACTGGCCCCGATTGTTGCAGGTCGCAAAGGGACACATGTAAAGGTTTTTGAAGATATTAAAAAGCAGGGCTTTGTTCGCGTTCGTGTGGACGGAGAAATGCTTGATCTTTCAGACGAAATTGAGCTGGAGAAAAACAAGAAGCATACGATAGAGGTGGTAGTTGACCGAATCGTCGTCAAGGATGGAGTCACAGCCCGTCTTGCTGATTCGCTTGAAACCGCTCTTGGTCTTGGGGAAGGAAAAGTAATTATTGATGTGATTGGCGAAGAGGAGCTGCTATTTAGCGAACATCATGCCTGTCCATTATGTGGCTTCTCAATCACGGAGCTTGAACCTCGGATGTTCTCTTTCAACAGTCCGTTCGGTGCTTGTCCTGACTGTGATGGGTTAGGATCAAAGCTCGAAGTGGATGTGGACCTTGTTGTTCCGAATAAGGAGTTATCATTAAAACAGCATGCCATCGCACCATGGGAGCCGACAAGCTCTCAATACTATCCACAGCTATTAGAAGCCGTGTGTAATCACTTTGGAATTGATATGGATATTCCTGTGAAGGATATTCCCAAGCATTTGTTTGAAAAAGTGTTATTTGGATCAAAAGAAGATGATATATACTTCCGTTACGAAAATGACTTTGGTCAAATCCGTGAAGGCTATATCCAATTCGAAGGTGTCATTCGAAATGTGGAGCGCCGTTACAAGGAGACAAGCTCTGATTTTATTCGTGAGCAGATGGAAAAGTACATGGCTCAGCATCACTGTCCCACTTGTAAAGGAGACCGCCTAAAGAAGGAAACATTAGCGGTGCTAATCAACAACTACCATATAGGTAAAGTGACGTCCTTCTCGATTCAAGAAGCTCATCATTTCTTTGACCATCTCGACTTAACGGAAAAAGAAACAAAAATAGCTAACTTAATTCTTCGTGAAATCAAAGAACGTCTTGGTTTCTTAATCAATGTCGGCCTCGATTATTTAACATTGAACCGTGCGGCTGGAACTCTATCTGGTGGAGAAGCACAACGGATTCGTTTAGCCACACAAATTGGCTCTAGATTAACCGGTGTGCTGTACATTCTAGATGAGCCATCAATTGGTCTTCACCAGCGAGACAATGATCGATTAATTGATACGCTGAAAAATATGCGTGATATCGGGAACACACTGATCGTTGTTGAGCATGATGAAGATACGATGCTTGCTGCGGACTATTTAATTGATGTTGGTCCAGGGGCAGGAGTTCATGGAGGACAAATTGTTTCTGCTGGAACACCTCAGGAGGTTATGGACGATCCAAACTCTCTAACCGGTCAGTATTTAGCTGGTAAGAAATTTATTCCATTACCAATTGAGCGAAGAAAAAGTGATGGTCGCTACGTCGAGATTAAGGGCGCAAAGGAAAACAATTTGAACAATGTGAACGTCAAGTTTCCGCTTGGCATGTTCGTCGCGGTAACCGGTGTTTCTGGTTCAGGAAAAAGTACATTGATCAATGAAATTCTTCATAAATCATTAGCTCAAAGGCTAAACCGTGCAAAAACCAAGCCTGGTCAGCATAAAGAAATCAAAGGAATTGAGCATCTGGATAAGGTCATTGATATCGATCAATCACCAATCGGCCGAACTCCAAGATCGAACCCAGCGACTTATACTGGGGTGTTTGACGATGTTCGTGATGTATTCGCAGCGACTAATGAGGCAAAAGTTCGAGGTTACAAAAAAGGCCGCTTTAGCTTTAATGTCAAAGGTGGGCGATGTGAAGCATGCCGTGGAGATGGAATAATCAAAATTGAAATGCACTTTTTGCCAGATGTATACGTCCCTTGTGAAGTGTGTCACGGCAAACGCTACAACCGTGAAACGCTAGAAGTAAAATATAAAGGCAAGAATATTTCCGATGTGCTAGATATGACGGTAGAAGATGCACTCGTTTATTTCGAGAATATCCCGAAAATAAAAAGAAAGCTTCAAACCATCCACGATGTGGGTCTTGGGTATGTTACGCTTGGTCAACCTGCGACCACTTTATCTGGTGGAGAAGCCCAAAGGGTAAAGCTGGCGTCTGAGCTTCATCGCCGTTCCACTGGTCGTTCGTTCTACATTCTCGATGAGCCAACCACAGGGTTACATGTAGATGATATTTCACGATTGCTTGTCGTCCTACAGCGCCTCGTGGAAAACGGCGATACCGTTTTAGTTATTGAACACAATCTCGATGTCATTAAGGCGGCGGACTATATTATCGACCTCGGACCGGAAGGTGGCGATAAGGGAGGTACCATTATTGCGATGGGAACTCCGGAACAAGTATCAGAAGTGCCCATATCGTATACAGGAAAATATTTAAAGCCGATTCTCGACCGTGACCGTGAGCGAATGAAGAAGCACATTCAGCAAAAAGAAGAACAAGTCACTAATGCGTAAAGTGGGGAGCAGTTCCGTATAAGGAATTGCTCCTATTTGTATCACTCTCCTCAAAATTCATGAAACTTTTATTTATTAAGAACGTACATATGAGCAGAGGAGATGAAGGAAAATGAATACAGAGAAAGTGTTGGCTGGTCTGAGTTACTTGAGTATCTTTTTTGCTGGGTTTATTTTTCCATTGGTTGTATTTTTAGTATCTTCTAGTTCCTATGTTAAGCAGCATGCGAAGAAAGCCTTTTTGTCGCATTTGATTCCAATAGTTCCCGTTCCGTTTTTAGTCGGTTCAGCGGTATATCTAGATATGACCAACCAGATAACAGACACAGCACCGATAGCTATCATGATAGGGGCGCTTTTAACAGGATTAATCGCTATCATCGTTACGATTTGGAATCTAGTCAAAGCCATAAAAGTCTTTGCGAATGAAGATTATTAGAGCATTGGGGAGGGCGTAAACATGAAAGAAGAGAGAAAACGAATCTTGCAGATGGTTGAGGAAGGAAAGCTTAAAGTAGATGAAGCGTTACTACTATTAGAAGAATTGGAGAAATCCAATACCTCGATGGAAGAAAAACAACAAAAGTTATACCATGAGCTTTCAACGGTTGTGAATTTTGAGGAAGGGAAAAAGTCGTCAGGTTTTTCTTATCAAAAGGCTCAATCTGCCAAAGATAAAATACTAGAGTTTGTTGATGTGGCGTTTAAAAAGATCAAGGATTTTGATCTTGATTGGAATTTTGGTCAATCGGTAGATGTTTCTCATATCTATCAACAAACACATGCAAGAGTTAAGGATATAGATATTGACGTGGCCAATGGTTCGGTGACCCTTATCCCTTGGGATCAATCAGATGTTCGCGTCGAATGTGAAGCAAAGGTGTACCGTGTGGAATCACCAGAAGAAGCGAAAAGCCTCTTTATCAAAGATGTGTTATTTTCGGTCGAAGGGGATAAACTACGTTTCGGAGCACAACAAAAATGGATGAAGGTCCAGGCAAAGGTTTACGTGCCATTAACTGATTTTGATCATATTCGCATTCGTATGTTTAACGGTCCGATCACAAGCGAAAACCTGGTGGTGGCTTCATTTAAAGCAAAAACAGCAAACGGAAAAGTGGATGTGTCGAACATTAAGGCTTCAAAGACAGAACTAGAAACAGCAAATGGACAAATTACGGTTACGCAAAGTCAAATAGAAGACTTTGAAGCAGAAACGATTAATGGAGCTATCAGAGTGGATGGTTCGTATAAAAAGCTCGACCTCCAATCCTTTAACGGAAATATTGAATGTGAGCTGGCTGGTGACCAAAGTGATGTGGTTGTAGCCAAAGCTACAACAGGCTCCATCAAGGTGAAGGTACCATCTGCATGGGCATTAAGTGGCGAACTAAAGTCCAATCTTGGTGGATTCCAAGTAGACGTTGACGATATTTCCGTTGTAGAAAATAAAAGTGAAGTGGTTCAAAAAATGTTTAGTTTTAAATCTACAAGACCGCTGGATACCTTTACAACGATTTTTGCAGATACAAAGACCGGTTCGGTTTCGTTGAAAAAAGTGAAATAAGAATGGATGATTGCGATGAGATGGCTTATAGGAATTGGAATTAATGCGATTTTATTTATCGCACTGGCAGGCTATTTTGAAAACTCCTTTTATATAGAAGGCTTTGGGGCGGCATTGGCCGCGAGTTTCATATTAGCAATCCTAAATATGCTGGTAAGGCCGATATTAATCATATTAACTCTACCGATCACATTTGTGACACTTGGTGCATTCTTGCTAGTCATTAATGCATTGACGCTTCTGCTCACCGATGAATTGGTCGGTTCTTCCTTTGAAATCGACGGATTCTGGATGGCCTTCTTCATCGCACTCATCATGTCGATCGTAAATGTCATCCTTCAAAAGTCCGTTTTTTCGAGAAAAAAGGAAAATGACTGAGTTTCCACCCTCCTTTTTAAAGCAAAGGAGGGGTTTTTTTATGGAAAAGGGAGGATTTCTATATATCTCAGATGGTTCCTGTGTTATTACTTGCGATTCTGGAAATTTATTTGCTATTTTAAAGATATTTTTGCGATTCTGGAAATTTATTTACGATTCTAAAATTATATTTGCGATTCTAGAAAATTAATTGCGATCGCGAGTACATAATATTGAATTTAAACATTCATCCAATAGCCACAAAAAGTTCAACTTTTCCATCATTAAATTCCATTTCCTCGGTTACTTTCCAACAACATGAGTAAAATAAACAACGATTGGGAAAGGAGGCTTTTATGAGCAAGAAACTGCTGATTACAACCTTAGCATGTATCATTTTACTTGGAAGTGTAGGGTGTACAGAGATGAAAGCCGAGCAGCCGCAAACCGAGTCCCCGAGAAATGTCATTATGATGGTGATGGACGGAACAAGTTCGGGAGCGATCGCATTAGCCCGTTGGTATAAAGGAAGAGATCTTGCGCTAGATCAAATCTTGACGGGGGGCGTGCGAACGTATTCGGCAGAATCTGCGATCACAGACTCAGCGGCTGCGGCCACTGCTCTGGCAACTGGAAACAAAACGGATGAGCATTATATTGGGCTTCTTCCATCGAAAATTACGACACCAGGCAAGCAGGACGAAAATCCGAAGCATGCACTCATGCCGGTAGCCAATGTTCTAGAAGGAGCGAAGCAAGTAGGGAAAGCGACTGGTATTATTGCTACCTCTGAAATTCAACACGCCACTCCAGCTGGTTTTTCCACACATGTTCCGAGCCGGAAGCAAAAAGAAGATATTGCTGAACAACAGGTCTATCAAGAAATTGATGTTGTACTTGGTGGTGGAGCAGTTCATTTAACAAATCGTAAAGACCAGGAAGATCTACAAAAGATCATTAAAGAAAAAGGCTATCAATGGGTCAACACGAGAAGTGAATTACAAAAAGCGAACGGGCCAAAAATCTGGGGAAGCTTTGCCGAGCAGTCGCTTGCCTATGATATAGACCGTCCGGCCACAAAGCCTTCCGAACCCACTCTTGCCGAGATGACAAACAAAGCGATTCAAACTCTTTCAAAAGACGAAGATGGATTTTTCCTGTTTGTGGAAGGAAGCAAGATTGACTGGGCTGCTCACAATAATGATATTGTAGGTATGATTAGCGATGTGTTAGCCTTCGACGAGGCGGTAAAGGAAGCGGTTAGGTTTGCTGAAAAAGATGGAAATACGATGGTGATTGCTGTGACGGATCATGGAAATAGTGGAATCTCAATAGGGAATAGGCAAACCTCTAGGTCGTATGCGCATACTCCTGTTGAAAGCATTATTCAGCCATTGAAAAAAGCCCAGCGGACGATCGAGGGTGCACTACAGGACCTAAACCCGGATCGATCCAATATCAAACAAGTGGCAAAGCAGTATGGGCTGGATCATTTATCAAACAATGAAGTAAGAATGCTGATCAACTCCAATCATATTGGGGCCGATCTATCTGCTATGTTAGCAGACAAAGCCCAACTTGGTTTTACAACATACGGTCATACGGGAGAAGATGTATTTCTGTACGCTTATGGTCCGTCTCATCCAACAGGCTTCCTAGAGAATACGGAGTTACCTGAAAAAATGGCAGAGTTCATGGGGTTTAACTTAGAAAAGTTGAGTCAATCGTTGTTCATAAATGCAAAGGATGCATTTGAGAAGCAAGGCTACATCACAAAAATTGATCACTCGAAAAAATATAATCCTGTATTTGTAGCTACTAAAAGAGACATCTCCATTGAAATCCCTGCGAATAAAAATATCATTACGGTAAATGGAAAGCTGTATCCTCTAAAGGGGATCTCGATTTTCAATGGAAGGGATTTCTTTGTGAGTGAGGAAGTAAAAGGGTTTACCCCTTAATTTCTAGCCCTTCTCAATTTTGAGGAGGGTCATTTTTTTGACAAAATACGCGGATCAAATTTGGTTCTTTAAAAAAAGATGGTAAAATAGATAGGAATTGTCTCTTTACATACAGAGGAGGAACACGACCATGGCGAAAGTTCGCACGAAAGATATTATTGAAAAATTTGACCTTGAGTTAATTAGTGGAGAAGAAGGAATAAATCGCCCGATCACGATGAGCGATATCTCTAGACCGGGTATTGAGATAGCAGGGTTTTTCGATTATTATCCAGCTGAGCGGATCCAACTTCTTGGGAAAACAGAGCTAACCTTTGCGGAAAAATTGTCGCCAACGGAGCGTGCCATTCGTATGGAAAAGCTTTGTACGGATGTAACTCCCGGAATCATTGTAACAAGGGAGCTTGAGGTACCTGAAGAACTGATCGAAGCCTGTGAACGTGAGGCTGTGCCGCTTATGCGTTCTAGACAGAAGACGACTCGTTTCTCTGGACGATTGACGAATTTTTTAGAAAGTAAGCTTGCACCTACAACGGCTGTTCATGGGGTTCTCATTGACATTTATGGAGTAGGAGTTCTAATCACGGGGAAAAGTGGCGTCGGGAAAAGTGAAACGGCTCTTGAACTCGTCAAACGTGGACATCGATTGGTTGCAGATGATTGCGTAGAAATTCGTCAGGAAGATGAAGATACGCTTATTGGTAATTCTCCAGAATTGATTGAGCATTTACTTGAAATTCGCGGATTAGGAATCATTAACGTGATGACACTGTTTGGAGCAGGAGCGGTTCGTAGTCATAAACGTATTACATTAGTTATTAACTTAGAATTATGGGATCAAAACAAGCAGTACGACCGCTTGGGGTTGGACGAAGAAAAAATGCGAATCATTGACACAGATTTAACAAAATTAACGGTTCCTGTTCGACCTGGTCGGAACTTAGCCGTTATTATTGAAGTAGCAGCGATGAACTTCCGTCTAAAGCGAATGGGAGTGAACGCAGCGGAGCAGTTTACGAATCGTCTGGCTGATGTGATTGAAGAAGGCGAGCATGACGAAGAACATTAATCCTAAGGGGGATGAGCTGTAATGGAATCAACTATTCAACCGATTGACCCAATTGCGGTGTCACTCGGTCCAATCCAGATCCATTGGTACGGTGTGATCATTGGGGTGGGAATTGCACTTGCATTGTTTTTAGCGATGCGAGAAGGAGAAAGAAGGGGGCTGCATAAAGATATTTTCCCAGATTTGATGCTTTGGGCGATCCCTATTGCCATCATTTCGGCTCGTATTTATTATGTGGCATTTGAATGGGATTATTACTCGCAAAATCCAGGTGATATTATCAAGATTTGGAACGGTGGTATTGCGATTCATGGCGCACTCATCGGTTCGGTTATTACTGCGATTGTGTTTTCAAGGAAGAGAAATATTTCGTTTTGGAAGCTTGCGGATATTGCTGCCCCAAGTATTATCATTGGGCAAGCCATTGGTCGTTGGGGGAATTTTATCAACCAAGAGGCACATGGGGGCGAGGTAACGAGAAGCTTTTTAGAAGGCTTATTCTTACCTGAGTTTATCATCAACCAAATGTATATTGATGGCACCTATTATCACCCAACCTTCTTATATGAATCAATCTGGAATCTTTTGGGTTTTATTTTATTAATGTCACTAAGAAGAGTGAATTTACGACAAGGTGAGATTTTCCTTTCGTATGTGATTTGGTATTCCATCGGTCGTTTCTTCGTGGAAGGAATGCGTACGGACAGCTTGATGTTAACAGAATCTTTACGTATTGCCCAAACGATTTCGATCGCCTTAATTGTTTTAGCCGTTTCATTATTCGTTTATCGAAGAGTAAAAGGATACGCGAAGGTCCGGTATTTGGACCAGAGTGTGTAAAACATAGAGAGAGAAGGGTGCAATTTCTCCTTACGTAATAAAGGTTCTTCAGGAGAAACTCCACCCAATATGAAATAAGGGAGCACGGAGAGAAGATGCTACAATCTACGAAAGCAGGGTTTTTCGTCGGTTTGAAGACCGTTTGGGCATTGGGGAAGATTATATTTCCGGTTGCCCTTATCGTTGCATTGCTGCAGCACACCCCTGTTCTGCCATGGGTGATACAGTTAATTACTCCTTTGATGGGGATTTTTGGACTTTCTGGTGACGCAGCAATTCCTCTCGTACTAGGAAACTTTCTCAACCTGTACGCGGCCATCGGCGCCATGCTTACGATTGATTTATCGGTAAAAGAAGTGTTTATTATCGCAGTTATGCTTTCTTTTTCACATAATATGCTCGTGGAATCGAGCGTCGCCATAAAGGTAGGCGTGAAGCTTTGGATTGCTCTTACCGTTAGAATTGGATTGGCCATTTTTTCAGGAATTGTGATAAACCTTGTGTGGCAAGGGGGAAGTGAACGTGCGCAATACGGGCTGGTGGCAGCGAAAGAAGAAAGTGTGAGTGGAGTCATTCCTGTTCTTCTCGATGCACTTCAAACAGCCGCACTTGGAATTGTTCAGTTAGCTATGATTGTCATGCCGTTAATGATTGTGATTCAAATTTTAAAGGACTTAAAATGGCTTCAGGTGTTTTCTCGATGGATGGCACCAGTGACAAGAGCATTAGGAATGAAGGAAAATACATCAACCACTCTTGCGGCAGGATTGATCTTTGGCCTTGCGTATGGAGCGGGCGTCATGATTCAGGCTGTAAAAGAGGATGGAGTGAGCAAAAAGGACGTAACGATTGCATTCATTTTCCTCGCAGCCTGCCACGCCGTTGTGGAAGATACCCTCATCTTTTTACCATTAGGAATACCTGTCCTTCCATTACTACTCATCCGTTTAGTATTGGCGATCGTATTGACCGCCATCGTGGTGAAGGTATGGAAGCGAGTGGAGTTCTCAAAACGAAAGGAAACAGTCTATGACCACTAAAACAACAACCATCTTATTTGATTTAGACGGAACATTAATTGATACAAACGAACTGATTATTCAATCCTTTCTACACACCTTACAGCACTATTATCCTGACCAATACAAGCGTGAGGATGTGATCCCGTTTATGGGACCAACGCTCGTAGAAACATTTGGTGGAATGAATCCGGATAATGTCGAGGAAATGATAAAGACTTATCGATCCTTTAACATTAGTAATCACGATTCGCTTGTAAAAGAGTTCGAGGGTGTAAAAGAAACGGTTATTGCCTTGAAGGACAAAGGTTATAAGATTGGAATCGTGACGTCGAAAATGTCTGACGTTGTGATGAAAGGGTTGAAGCTAACCGAGCTAGATCCGTATTTTGAAATTGTCGTGGCACTTGATCATGTGGAAAAAGCAAAGCCAGACCCAGGTCCGGTACGTATGGCATTAGAAAAACTGCATTCTACTCCAGAGGAAGCGATCATGGTTGGAGATAACCATCATGATATTTTAGGAGGGAGAAATGCGGGAGTAAGAACGGCTGCAGTGGCCTGGTCGATTAAAGGTCGTGACTATTTAGCCAAATATAATCCAGATTATATGCTTGAAAACATGACTGATTTACTGGCGATTTTAGAGGCAGAAGGATAATGAGAAGGACGACTCGCTACCCAGTTGAAGGAGCGAACTCTCTCTGGCATGTATACAAAACCGTCCCTTTCGTAAAAGTCGTCAAAAACTTCATTGTGATCCAACTCGCGCGATATACACCATTTTTAGGATTGAAAAACTGGCTGTATCGAACATTTCTAAAAATGAATATTGGTGACCAAACCTCGTTTGCTCTTATGGTTATGCTTGACATTATGTTTCCAGAAAAAATCAGCGTGGGCAAAAATACGGTCATCGGTTATAACACCACGATCCTTGCACACGAATACTTAATCAAAGAGTATCGGTTAGGAGAAGTGCAAATCGGGAGCGAAGTAATGATCGGAGCAAATACAACGATTTTACCTGGCATCACGATTGGAGACGGAGCCATTGTTTCTGCAGGAACGCTCGTTCATAAGGATGTTCCAGCAGGAGCGTTCGTTGGTGGCAACCCGATGCGAGTGATTTACACAAAGGAAGAACTCGCTAAAAGATGGGAAAAGGATCCGATTTACGGAACAGAAAAGCTTCATTAACAGTAGTTAGTGAGGCTTTTTTATATCATTGTCGATTGGTGTACATAATCGAGCCTTTATTGCGCTAGCAATAACAGCGAAGAGAATGGACGCCAATCGACTTTGTTACCAATTTTTCAGTTGACGACTTCCTTTGGAAAGGAGTAAACTACATATAACTTCAATTTGCTAACATATTAGCGAACTAAAGGATTCGGAACATTTTGATATAGAGGTGATTGTCTTGAGTCGTTTGTTTATGTTCGAAAAACCACTTGGAATGAGGGATACTCTTCCAGGATTATACGAAACGAAAAGCATTGCTAGAGATGCGATCAAATCTGAAATGAAACGTTGGGGCTTTCAGTTTATTGAAACACCCGCACTTGAATATTATGAAACGGTCGGAACAGCTTCGGCTATTCTTGACCAGCAGCTGTTTAAATTATTAGATTCACAAGGTCATACACTTGTGCTGAGACCGGATATGACTGCCCCAATCGCGCGTGTGGCAGCATCTAAGCTGTTAAAGGAAGACTTGCCACTGCGTTTGGCCTACTCGGCGAATGTATACAGAGCACAGCAAAGAGAAGGGGGCAGACCAGCAGAGTTTGAGCAAATCGGTGTGGAGTGTATTGGCGACCATACGATTAGCGCAGACGGAGAGGTCATCGCTCTATTAATCTCGTCATTACGTGAGGTTGGACTACCTAAGTTCCAAATTTCCGTTGGTCATATCGGCTTTGTTCAGACATTGTTCCAGCAAATTCTAGGAACGGAAGAGCGGGCCCAAGCATTAACGAAATATTTATATGAAAAAAATTATGTAGGATACCGTGAGCATGTAAAAAACCTTGCGTTATCTTCCATTGATAAGCAAAGATTATTGGATTTCCTAAAGCTTCGCGGAGGCGAGGAGGTTCTAAGCTTTGCGAATGATATTATTGAAAACGAAAGTGGTCGTGAAGCCCTTTCTCAGCTTCATCAATTGTGGGAGATTGTCGTAGCCTTTGGTGAGGAAGATAAGCTGAAGTTTGACCTAACACTTATTAGTCATATGAGCTACTACACAGGAATCGTGTTTGAAGTGTATTCTCACGCGGTAGGTACACCAATTGGAAATGGCGGCAGATATGATCTTCTTTTAGAAAAGTTCGGGAAGGCAACGGGAGCGACCGGGTTTGCGCTATACTTAGACCGCTTAATTGAAGCGCTTGGTGGAGTATCAGAAGAAACACCGATGACATGTATTTTATTCAGTGATGAACGACGACAAGAAGCGTACACGGTGGCAAAAGAAAGACGCGCCATCGGAGAAAAAGTCGTGTTACAAGATATCAATGGTGTGAAAAATATTGATGCATGTACGAATCAATATACAGATATCGTCTTTTTAATCGGAAAAGCAGGCAGGGGGTCTTAACAGTGAAGGAAATGCTAACAATTGCAATGCCGAAGGGGCGAATTTTTGACGAAGCAGTCGAGCTTCTCCGTCAAGCGGGCTTCAATCTTCCACCAGAGTTTGAAGACTCTCGCAAGCTCATTATCGATGTGGAACAAGAGCAATTTCGCTTTATTTTAGCGAAGCCGATGGACGTCCCTACTTATGTAGAACACGGCGTGGCTGATTTAGGAATTGCAGGGAAAGATGTTATGCTTGAAGAAGAGCGTGATGTGTATGAACTATTAGATTTGAAAATTAGTGCCTGCTACTTGGCGGTTGCAGGTTTGCCAAATACAAAAATGAACGATGTGGCTCCAAAGGTGGCTAGCAAGTATCCGAATGTGGCTGCTGCCTACTTCCGTGAACAAGGAGAACAGGTGGAGATCATCAAGCTGAATGGTTCGATCGAACTGGCACCGATCATCGGATTATCTGATCGCATCGTAGATATCGTGTCTACAGGAAAAACACTAGTTGAAAATGGACTAGTAGAATATGAGCGCATTGCCGATATTACCTCTCGTCTGATCGTAAATCCGGTCAGCTACCGAACAAAGGATGAGCGAATTAGTGAGATCGTTGATAAGTTAACAGACGTGATTCACGGAGTAAGGAGCTAAAATAGGATGAGAATTCTAAAGGTGAGTGAGGCAGTTAGCATTAAGCGTTCGGTGGATGCAGGAACCGAGGAGCAACGCCAAACGGTAAAGGCAATTATTGAAGATGTACGAAAAAATGGAGATACGGCTCTATTTTCCTATACAGAAAAATTTGATCGTGCCACGTTAACATCGATGCAGGTTTCTGAAGAAGAAGTTCGTGAAGCATACGAGGAAACAGGTGCGGAGTATGTGGCGATTATTAAGGAAGCAGCTGAAAATATTCGCTCGTTTCACGAAAAGCAGGTTCGCAATTCATGGCTCACGACTGAAGCGAACGGAACGATTCTTGGTCAAAAGGTCACTCCACTTGATTCTGTTGGCGTGTATGTGCCAGGTGGAACAGCGGCGTACCCATCGTCTGTTCTTATGAATGTGATGCCAGCAAAAGTGGCTGGGGTTGAACGCATCGTCATGGTGTCTCCTCCAGGTGCCAATGGAAAGTTACCGGCAGCCGTCGTTGTTGCTGCTCAAGAAGCTGGTGTGAAGGAGATTTTTAAGGTAGGGGGAGCACAAGCAGTTGCCGCTCTTGCTTATGGAACAGAAGCGATTCAGCCTGTTGATAAAATCGTCGGACCGGGAAACATTTATGTGGCCCTAGCCAAGCGTGAAGTTTTCGGTGACGTGGATATTGATATGATTGCAGGTCCGAGTGAAATTGCCGTTTTAGCAGATGACACGGCTCGAGCAAGTGAAGTGGCAGCGGATCTTCTTTCTCAAGCAGAGCATGATGAAAGAGCATGCTGTGTGCTTGTTACTACATCACAAGAATTAGCTGAACAGGTTTCTAAAGAGGTTGTTCTTCAGCTCGAAACACTTCCTCGTAAAGCCATTGCCGAACAATCGATCGCTGATTATGGAGCGATTTATGTGGCGGACACATTAGAAGAAGCGATTGCGACGATTAACACATTGGCGCCAGAGCATTTAGAAGTAATGACGGCTAATCCAATGGAGCTTTTAGGGCAAATCAAACATGCGGGTGCCATTTTTATCGGTCGATACAGTTCCGAACCAGTCGGAGACTATTTCGCAGGCCCCAACCACGTGCTACCAACAAACGGAACCGCCCGTTTCTCAAGCCCATTAAACGTAGACGATTTCCAAAAGAAATCAAGCATTATCTCTTACAGTGAAAAAGCCTTACAACAAAACGTCGAAAAAATCGCCGCCTTCGCAAGACTCGAAGGCCTAGAAGCCCACGCAAGAGCGGTGGAATCACGATTTAAATAAAAGGAATAGGGGCGTTTCCACCCGAAGAAGCCTTTGTTGCGCAGCAACACCAGCGCACGGAGGGTGAAACGACCCCTTGACCAACACTTTTTGAACAGGAGGATTCGGGATGACAAGGTCAGCAAGCATTACAAGAAAAACAGGTGAAACAAATATAGAACTTGCTTTAACTATTGATGGAGAAGGTAAATCAGAACTAGAGACGGGCGTTCCTTTCATGACTCATATGCTTGATCTTTTCACAAAGCACGGTCAATTTGACTTAACCATCAACGCCAAGGGTGACACAGAAGTGGACGATCACCACACAACAGAGGACATCGGCATCTGCTTAGGACAAGTCCTTCGTGAAGCATTAGGTGATAAAAAAGGAATCAAGCGCTACGGAAATGCTTTTGTACCAATGGATGAGACACTTGCACAAGTCGTCGTTGACTTAAGCAATCGTCCGCATTTAGAAATGCGCGCACACTTCCCAAGTCAAAAGGTTGGAACCTTTGACACCGAGTTAGTTCATGAATTTCTTTGGAAGCTTGCCCTTGAAGCACGAATGAACCTCCATGTGATTGTTCACTATGGTCAAAATACACACCATATCATTGAAGCAATTTTTAAAGCGTTAGCTAGAGCATTGGATGAAGCAACCACGATTGACCCAAGAATAAAGGGCGTTCCATCAACGAAAGGGATGTTGTAAATGATCGGAATTATTGATTACGGCATGGGGAATTTATTCAGCGTTTCGAAGGCCCTCGAACGGCTCGAAGCTCCTTACTTCATTTCAGAGGATGCTAGCGAACTGCTACAAGCTGATAGCTTAATCTTACCAGGGGTTGGATCGTTTAAAGATGCTATGGAAAAGCTGAACGAATCAGGCCTGACTACGATGATCAAGGAATATGTGAAAACTGGAAAGCCATTGCTAGGTATTTGCCTTGGTATGCAGCTGTTATTTGAAGAAAGCGAAGAGAACGGCTTAACAAAGGGGTTAGCGTTACTACCAGGAAACGTGATTCGTTTTCCCGGAGAAACTCCTGAGGGAGAAGCGTATAAGGTTCCGCATATGGGGTGGAACAATATTCACTTCTTCCGTACCTCGCCGATTTTAGAAAATATCCATGAAGACTTTGTGTATTTTGTTCACTCGTATTACGTAAAAACAAAGGATCATGAGGTTGTCATCGCTAGCTGCGATTATGACGTGGAAGTACCTGCTGTAGTAGGTCGTGAAAATGTGTTCGGTATGCAATTTCACCCGGAAAAAAGCAGCAAGCTAGGCATGGAGCTATTGCGTAATTTTACTGAGCTAACGAAAGAAAGGGTGGCACGATGAGCTTTACAATTTATCCAGCAATTGATATGCGCGGGGGCAAATGCGTCCGCCTTTTACAAGGAGATTATAATCAAGAAACCGTGTATGGAGATTCTCCATTTGATATGGCGAAAAGCTTTGCCGATGCAGGAGCCGAGTGGATACATATGGTCGACCTTGACGGAGCAAAGGATGGCAAGCGTGTGAATGATCACTTTGTGATCGAGGCTGCCCAAAAGCTTGATGCGAAAGTACAAATTGGTGGTGGGATTCGTACGGAGGAGGATATTCTTCATTACCTAAACAATGGTGTGTCACGTGTCATTATCGGGAGTGTGGCTGTGTCAAACCCAGCGTTCGCCATTGAAATGATTCAAAAATACGGAGAAAAGATCGCAATTGGGCTCGATGCGAAGGATGGCTATGTGGCCACTCATGGTTGGCTTGATACTTCTTCTGTCACAGCGGTTGAGCTTGGTAAGCGTCTGGCTGAAGCGGGTGCAGAGACATTTATTTTTACAGATATCGCAACAGATGGGATGCTTTCGGGCCCGAACTTATTAGCCGTAGAGAAACTGGCGGTTGAAACAGGAAAAAGCGTCATCGCCTCTGGTGGAGTAAGTGAGTTGGCTGATCTGCGAGCGTTGAAGGAGCTTGTAGGAAAAGGTGTGAGCGGTGCGATAGTCGGAAAAGCGATTTATGAAGGACGATTCTCTGTTCCTGAAGCATTGAAAGAGGTGAAGTAACATGCTAACAAAGCGTATTATTCCTTGCTTGGATGTGAAGGACGGTCGTGTGGTAAAAGGAATTCAGTTCGTACAGCTGCGCGATGCAGGAGACCCTGTGGAACTGGCTCGTTTTTACGATGAGCAAGGAGCAGATGAGTTAGTCTTTTTAGATATATCCGCTTCGCATGAAGGTCGCGGTACGATGGTGGATGTGGTTAAATCGGTTGCTTCCGAGCTAGCGATTCCGTTTACTGTAGGTGGAGGCATTAATTCCCTTGAAGATATGAAGCGCATTTTACGTGCGGGTGCAGATAAGGTGTCATTGAATACGGCTGCTGTGCTAAATCCTGAGCTTATAACCGAAGGAGCGAATTTCTTCGGTACACAATGTATCGTTGTAGCCATTGACGCAAAATATGACGAAGAGCTTGGTTCGTGGCGCGTTTTCACACATGGTGGTCGAAAAGCAACCGAATATGAAGTCATACAATGGGCAAAAGAAGCGGTTCGTCGTGGGGCAGGAGAGATTCTTTTAACAAGCATGGATAGCGACGGAGAGAAGAAGGGCTTTGATGTGTCGTTAACTCGTGCCGTTAGTGAGGCAGTATCGGTTCCGGTGATTGCTTCTGGTGGAGCAGGAAACTCGGAGCATTTTGCCGAAGCCTTTTTAGAAGCAAAAGCAGATGCAGCTTTAGCCGCGTCAATTTTCCACTACAAGGAAACTTCGGTCGAAGAAGTAAAGTCATTTTTAAAAGAAAAAGGGGTGAACGTACGATGAATATAAAGTTTGATGAAAATGGATTGCTGCCGGCAATTGTTCAGGATGCGGTGACGAAGGAAGTATTAACCCTTGCGTATATGAACAAAGAGTCATTAGATAAATCGATTGAAACGCGTGAAACATGGTTTTACAGCCGCTCACGTCAAGAGCTTTGGCATAAAGGGGCAACAAGCGGGAATACACAGAAAATCGTTGATATGAAGTTCGATTGTGACCAAGATGCAGTGGTTGTATTGGTAGAACCAGCTGGTCCTGCTTGCCACAACGGAACAACCAGCTGTTTTACAGAGAGTGTGTTCACAGGTGAAGAAGCAGTGTCTGGAGCGGAAAGCCTAGCAGACTACCAAATTTTATTTGAACTTGAGCAGTTAATTCGTAACCGTGAAAAAGAACGTCCTGAAGGTGCATACACGACGTACCTGTTTGAAAAAGGCGTCGATAAGATTTTGAAAAAGGTCGGGGAAGAAGCATCTGAGGTCATCATTGCTGCGAAAAACCGTGATGCTGAGGAGCTAAAGTGGGAAGCAGCCGATTTATTGTACCACTTATATGTATTATTAGTGGAGCAAGGCTTGCCAGCTCGAGATGTATTATCTGTATTAAATAAACGACATGAAAAATCATCAGCAAAATAACCAGCCGGAGGGCTGGTTTTTTGTTTTTAGACATGCATCCTCTAATAGTCTTTCTACATTCATGGTTTCAGCCAACTAGGACTTATGATATAATAATTAGGTTAAACATATTTTTTTATAAATTACTTCATTACATCTAAGAAGTGCTTGTAAACACGTTAAATGGAGGATTTCATGAGCAAAGACTCTAAAGCATATCAACCTAAAGGTAAATTATTGTCTTTTCATCCAACTGGTGAATACTACTTTGCGAAAGGCTTAAAGGCGTATCAACGGAGGGATTTTTATAAATCAAAAAAGTATTTGGAGCGCGCGATTCAATTAGAGCCGGGCGAACCAATGATTTATTGTCAACTGGCGATTGTATGTACGGAGCTTGGTGATTATCAACAGTCCAATCGCTATTTGCACGAAATTTTAGAAGAGCTGGATGAGCATATGCTCGAGTGCCATTATTTCTTGGCTAACAACTACGCACATCTCGGTCTTTTTAAAGATGCATACACACACGCGTCGCTGTATTTAAAGCTTGACCAGGACGGAGAGTTTGTCGAGGATACGGAAGAATTACTCGACTTGCTAACTCTTGAGGCGGAGGAGCTTGAGGAGGATCTTTACGAAGAGGACGATCTTATTGTAAAACAGGATGAGGCGCGTCGTTTATTAGAATCGGGACATTTTCCAAGAGCGGTTGACCTTTTAGAAGAGGTAATTGAGGAATTTCCTGAATACTGGTCAGCCTACAACAACCTAGCTCTTGCTTATTTTTATTTAGGAGAAACTAGCAAGGCGGACGACATTCTTGAGGATGTACTCACGAAAAATCCAGGCAACCTGCATGCGCTGTGCAACAAGCTTGTATTTGCTTTTTATCTAAAGGATAAAGAGAAAGTGAACAGCTTGAAAGAAGTGTTGAAAAAGATTAAGCCGATGCTGCACGAACATCAATTCAAACTTGGTGCAAGCTTTGCTCTTGTTGGAGAGTATGAGCTAGCTTACGGTTGGCTAAGAAAGCTGCAACGAGTAGGCTTTGAAGGGGACGGACCGTTTTATTACTGGCTATCCTACTCTGCGTATCATACGAATCGTCAATCCATGGCTGAGCAAGCATGGAAAAGAGTTCTTGAATTTAGCCCTGAAAAAGAAGGGCATGAGCCATGGGAAAAGAATAAGCCAGAAGCGGCCGGCTTTGAACATATTCCAAAAGCGATTCATCAAAAGCTAGAAAGCAGCTTTATTGAAGAGCGTTTATTCGGTTTATTCCTTGCTTCTTTATCTGCAGAAAAAGAGCAGCTTTTAACTTCTATGAAGCCAAAGTATTTGATAGAAAAGGAATATGTTGATCTTTTAAGCATGGAAGCATGTGAAAAACCTATCATGCGTTCCGGACATGAAACAGCCATGGAGCTTTATAAGCAGCATCAACCGATTGGAACGACACAGTCGAGCTTGTTTTTATTATGGTTTACCATTTTGCCAGGACTTATGAAAGAAAATGTGCAAGCAAACAACTCAAAGGCCTTGGCAGCTGCGACCGAATATATGTGGAGAAAGCAACGTGGGGAGCGAACATCACAGCAGCAGGTGGCAAAGCTGTACAGTTTATCCAGCTCCACCCTCCAAAAATATGTCAAAATTGTAAAAGGGCTCATTTAGTGAGCATATATTTGGACTCCACTCACTTTGTTTTATAGGATAAGAGTAACAAGGAAATACTAATACAAGTATTGTTTTCTTTTTTTAAAAGGAGTGAATAAAACGTGTCTGAAGAAAAAATTTATGATGTCATTATCGCTGGTGCTGGTCCTGCTGGAATGACGGCTGCTGTGTATACATCACGTGCAAATCTTTCAACATTAATGATCGAGCGCGGTGTGCCAGGCGGACAAATGGCCAACACAGAAGAGGTTGAAAACTATCCAGGTTTTGACCATATATTAGGACCTGAGCTTTCTACAAAAATGTTTGATCACGCGAAAAAGTTTGGTGCTGAGTACGCGTATGGCGATATAAAAGAAGTCATTGATGGTGAAGAGTATAAGACGGTTGTAGCTGGTTCGAAGCAGTACAAAGCTCGTGCAGTCATTATTACAACTGGTGCTGAATATAAGAAAATTGGCGTTCCTGGTGAAAAAGAGCTTGGAGGCCGTGGGGTTTCTTACTGTGCGGTTTGTGATGGCGCCTTTTTCAAAGGGAAAGAACTTGTCGTTGTTGGTGGAGGAGACTCTGCGGTGGAAGAAGGAGTGTACTTAACACGCTTCGCTTCTAAAGTAACAATCGTTCACCGTCGTGACGAGCTTCGTGCCCAAAAAATTCTTCAGCAACGTGCGTTTGACAATGAAAAAATTGATTTCATTTGGAATCACACAGTGAAGCAGATCAATGATAAGGACGGCAAGGTAGGTAGTGTCACTCTTGTTTCAACACAAGATGGGGCAGAGCGGGAATTCCAAGCAGATGGCGTATTCATCTACATCGGAATGGTTCCTCTTTCAAAGCCGTTCGCGAACCTTGGAATTACTAACAGTGACGGATACATTGAAACCAATGACCGTATGGAAACAAAAGTTCCTGGTATTTTCGCCGCTGGTGATATCCGTGAAAAAACACTTCGTCAAATCGTTACCGCAACAGGTGACGGAAGTATCGCCGCTCAAGCTGCGCAACACTATGTAGAAGAACTAATGGAATCATTAAAGCAAAAAGCATAACATAGGAAAAGCTAGCCTTTTGGGGTTAGCTTTTTTCTTCATAAAATATTTGGTGCATTGCTTCACCTATTTTTTACAAAACGTAATCTCCAATTAATTATACTGTAACAGTAGTGAAACATTGTTCGTGTAGAATAAGAATTGAAATTGACCCCCTTTTAAGATATATATCTTTGGCACAGGAACATGTCCTGTGCTCTTTTTTTATATTTGTCCATTTCCTATTCATTGTGAGCCCATTGTAAAAATAGTATAATAGTAAGAATAAAAGTCGTTAATTCTAGTCCCTGAGGTGATTGAAGCGTGCAACGAGTGACAAATTGTGTATTGGTAAAGGATAATAAAGTCTTGCTGCTCCAAAAGCCTAGACGTGGCTGGTGGGTGGCTCCCGGTGGAAAGATGGAGCCTGGTGAATCAGTGAGAGACTGCTGTATTCGAGAGTACCGTGAAGAGACCGGTATTTACTTGAGAAACCCCAATATTAAGGGCATTTTTACATTTATCATGAAAGATGGAGACCAAGTCGTTTCTGAGTGGATGATGTTCACCTTTTTTGGAACAGAAGCTGATGGGATCAATCTGGATGAGTCAGAGGAAGGAAAGCTTGCTTGGCATGACTTTCATCAGATTAAAGATTTACCGATGGCAGAAGGAGATTATCATATATTGGACTACATGATCCACGGTCAAGGAATCATCTATGGCACTTTTACAT
>Ga0182742_1002173_pt1 | contig 22485 bp, 18 predicted proteins | sample eDN5th37CBELigMG_FD_128880 | JGI IMG/M metagenome (GOLD analysis project Ga0182742, IMG submission 128880) | Enriched Miracle-Growth compost microbial communities from Emeryville, California, USA - eDNA 5th pass 37_C BE-Lig MG (version 2)... ... | reverse complement strand
ACTGCCCAGCCATACAAGCGTCATTCCAGCAAAGGAAAATAAAACGGTCGCAACCACTGAACCCAAAATTCCCATCAGGCCAAAGCTAGTAAAATATTGAAGAACTTCCTGCCCCGAAGCAAATCCGGCGCCAACAATGACTCCAATAAAAGCACTCCCAATTGTAAGAACCTTTTTCATAAGAATCTCCCCCAAGTTGTCCATTTGTTCAGTATATAGCAAAAACTCATGCTGGTCACGAGGACATGAAAACATTGAGAAAAATAGGGACGATTCTCCCATCCTACAGAAATACATCTTTCCCAATAAAATAATAACCCTGAGCTTGATTAAAGTCTCAGGGTTTTAACAAACAGCTACTCTATGAATTTCCGAAAATACTCGGGTGGAAAGTAAGCATCTTTCCCAAATTGCATACCAATATCTAACTTAGCAGCAAACATCAACATTTTCTCCGAGATCTTCACGATGGGTATTCATCAGATAACCTCTACCGTCTTTGATGGTTATCAACGCCACCTTTTCCCATTTAGTGAAAGTATTAATGAAAAGAACATACCCATTGTAGCCATTACAGGGGAGCGGCAATCCTTCTCACCGAAAAGGCTGAGAAAGTTTTACTTGTAAGCAAGCGGAAAATGCAGACGTACAAATCAACCATTATCGAGGAAGTGAATATGTTAAGTGTTTTGAATTCTATTTATCTTGTGTACTCCTATTACCTGAATTCGTTCAAGTAGATAAATATAAATATGAAATATTATGAAGAAACTAGTCTGCCTCCCGAAAGTTAGAGTATGGATTCTAACTTTGGAGAGGCAGTTTTTTTGTATTTGTAGAGAATTTTCTTTTAATAAATATATCTGGTGGGGTAGAGCTTGTTCAGTTTTCTATATTCATTTTATTATTCAGTAAATACCTTAAATTTAGGTTTATTACTTAAAATTAATCGGATTGTTATAGTTCTTAATCTGTTTGTCATGATTGTATAACCTTATTTCTGTATCATTGTCTACATCTATTAAATACATCTAAGGGAGTACAAACTATCATGAAAGCACTAAAATCTATCATTTGTTTGTTCAGAAGACACCATAAATACAACTACTATACAGGAAAGTGTGTAGATTGCGGCAAGAATAAATAACTAGATATTAATCCCTGGGTCATTATATGAAACTTAGTGACAGTTTTTAAGTTAATATTGAGAGTTTGAAACACAAAAGGCGAAAAGGAGCAACGCTATAACAAAATCCTTAAAGTCAAATTTTATTATTTACAAACACTGATAAAGTTTGGATTACGACAGTTAGAATGTACCCTGCATAGTAGACACATAATGAGTCTGCTTTACAGGGTCTTATTATGTGCAATAGGTTAAAAACAGTACAGAGAGAGAGTATGAGCAAAAACTATTCTCGAAAAAGAGACGAATTACTAAGTAATAACCCAACCCATATGTGAACTTTGTGATTTCCAGAGGTATTACCTATTCAGATGATTTTAAGGAGCACTTTTTAAATCAAAATGAACAGGGGAAGTTTAAGTGATAATTGAAGGCTGTGAGTTCGATACAGTAGTAATAGGAATCAAACGGGTGAGCCTTCCGGTAAAAGGTTTTAAGAAGCATATCGTAAGCAGGGAGTTCTGGCTTACGTGATACAATATCAGGAAACTCAGGAAAATCAAAGGAATGAGTGCTATCCACTGAAGAGAAATATGCAAGTTAGAGTCAAAATTAGCTTGTTGAATGCAGGAAGGGAACTATATAAAAAGATACAATTCGCCGAAAGAGGATGAAGTAGATATAAAGTTGTTAGCTGACCAGAGATTCAAACCTGTCCATTCCATTATCGAGAAATACGATCTAACACGGATGGTATCATAACTCTGTTAATTAACTGGTGTTTACTGTCAAGGTTACTAAAACTACTTTTAGCTAACAAGTTCATAGAAGAAGTTGGAAGAAAAAGGGTGAACTCCCCTGGGACCTTGTTTTAAAGGCATACAATAACGGGAACCGTAAGAAAGTGGCTTGCCAAATTAAGATGGTATTGGCAGGTCATTACGGTGTTGTCCTATACCTATACCTATACCTATATGTAAATCTAATCTTTATAAGGGTAACAATAAAGCTAAGCACGAGCACAAGGTCCCACCCATGTCCTTTTTACTAATTTTTCCTACCTAAATTGACTCTTCCACAACTGAAGTCTTAGCCCATCAAGTCTCTGATAGAGTTACTCTTGGTATCGCTACGTATACACTTAAAGAAGTAAAGAATAACAGTGGAATCTAACAGGCTAAAGTAGCCCTATATACACTCTAGTCAGGAGGTCACTTACCAGAGTTGTCTATCAAAGCTTGTATATAGATTCCTCTGTTGGGATAACACCGACAGGAATAATTCTTTGATGATTTTAAGGACCGGGCTGATATAAATAACACGAAACCTTAGAAGAGCATAAACAAGAATTGAAAGCTGCCATCTATTACTACAATTACTACAGACATTAAATGGAATATGAAAAATTTGTCCTCCTGTTAGCTACAGAGATAATCTACTTAAAATAACCTAACAACTTCTGAATTTCCTTTACAAAGGGTAAAGACTAAGGGACTGTCCCGTTTATTAATAAAAAACATCCACCTAACAAATAAACTGATTAGGTGGGGAAATATTAAATCAAAGTGTTGAATCTTAATAGTGGAAACCCTTATGTTTTTTTGAAAATTGGTATAATTTTAAATTCTACACTATTAAGGTTGATGTACTAAGTAATAGTTATATCCATAAAAAGTCTTACAACAAAAACTAACAAAATGTTTATTTGTGGAAAAATTTTAAGGGCCTTCTCTTAGAAGATCTTTTCTACTAATAAAATTATTAATTTAACCTACAGGTTTACTTTTCCTATTTCTACTATTTCTTGAGTATTTTTTCAGGATTTTCTAATATCATTTTTTTCTTCTCATTAAAGCTCAGTCCAATAGTATTTAAAGCACACTTTTCTGTGTTCTCTACCCACTCATTTAAATCCTTTATCTTTTTAGCAGGGTTACCAGCAATAATTACATTACCCTCTTTAAAACTTTTGGTCACTACACTGCCAGCACCAACCACAGTATTAGCTCCTAACTCAACACCAGGTAAAATTATAGAATTGTTACCAATAAAACAGTTATCACTAATTTTTATTCTCCCAAAAACATCAGTTTTATTGTGTTTAACAAACCTCGAAATAGAATTATCATGTGTAATTAAAGAAACATTAGTAGAAATAGTCACGTTATCACAAATTTCAATTAAATAAGGTTCCGGAGTATTTATACTTGAAAAAACCCTGAAATGATTTCCTATCTTCATGCCTCGATATCTTAAATATCTAGTTTGTAACTCTATAGCTTTATCTTTTTTTCCAGTTAACTTATAATAAAGTTTTTTTGCTAAATATAATTTGTTATTCATTTTTAATAACCCCCTACCAATTATCTACATTTTCATTTAATCATTATAATTCATAAATATTTGTCCCTTAAATGTAACCCTTTTGAATGGATCTTAATTTCCTTGTTCCCATTAACGCACTTTAACATTTCTTCAATTTAATATTGATTTTGTTAATTGAGAATGCGATAAGTCCGAGTTATTCTCTTGAAGTACTTTTATACAGTGTTTAATTGAAATAAATATCGCAGAAATTTAAGGTTTTAAGAAAAAAACATAACATTTCTATTTATAGATGAAGATACTTGATTCTTTAATTATAGGCTAAAGTTCCCAACACATCTGGAAATTACTGGTTTAAGGATATTTCTATTCACTCTATTTTGGTAATATCTTGTTTCAAGAAAATCTATTTGGGGTCAAAAAATAGTTTTACCCGCCAAGCATTTGGCTTCGCGGGTAAATTATTTTTTAATCTCTACTGAATAAATCCCTAGTATAGACCTTTTCCTCTACTTCATACAAATCATCAGTTAACCGGTTTGCAACAATTACATCTGATAAGCTCTTAAACTGTTCAAAGTCATTAATTACTCTAGAATTAAAGAAAGTATCCTCATGAAGTGCTGGTTCATAAACGACAACTTCAATCCCTTTTGCCTTTATTCGCTTCATAACACCTTGGATTGCTGATTGTCTAAAGTTATCCGAATCCATTTTCATTGTAAGCCTATAGATACCAATAATCTTTGGATTCTTCTTAATAATCATTTCAGCAATATGATCCTTCCTAGTTCTATTAGCATCAACAATAGCTGTCATAATATTATTTGGAACATCTGAATAATTTGCTAACAGCTGCTTTGTGTCTTTAGGCAGACAGTAGCCACCATAACCAAATGAAGGATTATTATAGTGGTTTCCAATACGTGGGTCTAACCCCACACCGTCAATAATCTGTTTACTGTTTAAACCTCTTAACTCAGCATAGGAATCCAATTCATTAAAAAAGGCAACCCTCATCGCAAGGTACGTGTTGGCAAATAATTTTATAGCCTCTGCTTCAGTAGCATTAGTAAATAATACAGGAATATCCTCTTTAAGTGCACCCTGTACCAATAAGTCTGCAAACGTCTCAGCTCTTTCAGATTGCTCTCCAACGATGATACGTGAAGGATATAAGTTATCAAATAAAGCTTTTCCTTCTCGTAAAAATTCAGGTGAAAACATAATATTATCCGTTTCAAATTTTTCTTTTATTTTTTCTGTATAACCAACCGGAACGGTAGATTTAATTACCATTACTGCATTTGGGTTAATAGACAGTACATTAGCAATTACAGCCTCCACAGTTCTTGTATTAAAATAATTCTTTTCTGGATCATAATTTGTCGGTGTAGAAATAATAACATAATCTGCATCTTTATAAGCTTTATAATTATCAGTTGTTGCTATTAAATTTAATTCTTTCGTTGCTAAATATTCTTCAATCTCATTATCAATTATAGGAGATTTTTTATTATTAATCATTTCTACCTTTTCTTGGATTATATCAAGTGCTATTACCTCATTATGTTGAGCCAATAAAATAGCATTTGATAATCCAACATATCCTGTTCCCGCTATTGTGATTTTCATCCAATTAAACTCCTTTAATTTTTAAATTTAAAAGCTATTTATAGATATTTTCCGAAAAAAAGACTAAATGCCCTCAATAAAGTATTAAAATAAGATTCAAGTGAGAGTTTTATACTTATTATGAAAAATCCCATTCCTGGGCATCCTTTTTAGTATAAATTAAAATTATTTTTTTTATAGTTGGTAATTGAATAATAATGATTACTAATAATAATAGTAAATTTATTATATTTATATACTCAAGGCTCAAAGTATTAATACCTGCTACCAAAAAAAGAATAAATGTTAATTTTATATGTGGTTTTAGAGAAAATCCTATCCAATTTTTATTTGAAAAATAGCTTCTGGCCAGGAAAAACACTAAATATGAAACCCCAGTTGCTATTGCCGCACCAACCGCACCATACTTAGGAATTAATGCAAAGTTTAATATAATATTAGGAAAAATTGCTAGTAAGCTTACCCAGATATTATAATAACTCTTTCTTGTAAAAACTATTCCTAAAGTAGTAGTTTCACTCAAAGTGTACATGATTGGATAGAGACACAAAAATCCTATAATAAATTTAGTGTCTTCATATTCACTTCCCAATAGTAATACAATAACATCTTTAAATAATATAATAATAAAAAATAAAAGTGATAGCACAAGTAAGACTGTATTACTTACGAGATCAAAGTGTTTTATGTCCTTATCTTCTTTATACCATCTATATGCCGTTGGGGTCCAAAATATTGAAAAACTAGTTTGAACAATAGCTAAAGTAGCAGATATTCGTAAAGCTGCAGTAAAAATTCCTATTTCATAAAAGTCACTCCATGCTCTCATAGCAATCCTATCCAATGAATTTAATAGTCTAGTGAGAGATGCTGCGATGATTAATGGTGCCCCAAATTTTATTAAAGTTATCAACAGCTTCTTATCGATAGAAAAACTCCTATAGTCTAAATACTTTCTATAACGAATTACTAAATACACATCAGCAATCATTTGACCCAAAACTGTTGAATATACAACGGCCAAAAAGTCTCTTCTGATTAATAGGACAAATAATATGGTAAAGATTAATACACTTAATTTTAGTATTATATTTAATAACGAATATTCAAGTGCCCTTTCTTCCATTCTTATAGAAAGCATAATAAATCTTTCAATAACTAAAAAAATGATTGTAACACCAAACAACATTGCAGCATAGTGGAAATTCGGAGAACCAAATAATAATGAAGACACTGTGTTTAAATTAATACATATCATAAAGAAAAACAGTAATGAAACCAGTAATGGAATTAACATTGCATTTTTCAATAAGTTTGTCTTACTTTCTGACTCATGGTATTCACGTGTGTATGCTTGATCTAATCCTAAACACAGTAATATTCCTAATAAACCCTGAAACAATGTAAACATACTCGCTTTACCAAATTCCTCTGGAGATACAAAATAAGTTGTTAAAGGTATAGTAATAAAAGAAATTAAAGCACCTACAACTGGTCCTATGGAAAAGCCCATGAACTTTTTTAAGAGTTTATTCATTATCTATATAGAGAGCACTCTATATCTCACCTCAGTTTATATATTTTTATACTTGTCATAGTTTCTCAAGAATTGATATCCATTCACTCAAAATTACATCTTTGTTAAAGTGCTGACTTCTTTCAAGACTTTTATCCTGATATACTTTTCTCGTTACTGGATCGTTAATTAGTTGGTTCAACTTTTCGCAGAACTCTTTAATATTATTTTTCTCGATTAGCAATCCATATTTTCCATTTTTCAGTATCTCTTTAGGTCCTCTGGTTTCAAAGCTGATAATTGGTAAGCCAAATGACATTGCTTCTGTTACCACTAAACCAAAGCCTTCCCAACGTGAAGTTGAAATAAAGATAGAACCACTATTATATAAATCAACTAATTCCTTATTTTGAAGCGTTCCTTTCAGGATTATTTTAGTTTCTAGTTTATTTTCTCTAATCATTTGAATAAGATTTTCCTTATCTGGGCCGTCCCCAGCAACCAGTATTTTCCAATCGTTGTTAATTTCTTTTCCTATTTTAATTAAATAATCTAGGCCTTTCTGTTGAGTTAATAAACGGCCTACAAAAATAATATTTTTATTTTTTAGATTGCTAATGTCTTCTTCGTTATTAGTTATAGTTAATGGATTGTAGATATACTTAGAATTGGGATTTAACTCCATAAACTTATTTCTATCTTCTTCAGTTAAACAAACAACTAAATTTGCAAACTTAATTCCATTAAGATAATCATTAATATATTTTTTATAATACTGATTAATATATACTTCATATTCATTATGTTGCCAAACAACTATTTTCAAACTTGGGATTTCTCTCTTAATATACGGGACAAGTGCAGTGAGAGCACCTTGACACAAAATAAGACAATCATACTTATTTTCTTGTAAATGAGTTATTAAATCTTCATATTGGTCTTTATAGAAATCTATAATACTAAGAGGATGCTTATCCAATGAAAACTTAAGATTTAACAGTTTCATAATTATCTTTCCCTTTAATTGACGAGTCCTTATAACCCTTGGCTTGCGAATTTTGTCATTTACTTTATAATAAAACTCATTATTACCAGAAAAATCAATCAGTGAAACTTGATTACCACTTTCTAACAGAGAATGCGCTAATTGAGTTGTTACTCTACTAACTCCTCCCATGTTAAATCTGTCATTTACAATACATATATCCATGTATTGTCCTCCTTTTGTTACACAATTTTTTACGTTTTTTTCAAAGTTATTATTACAATAGAAAATTTGTCTTTTATTACTAATTTTCGTATACATTAATAGAAAGGATTCTCTTTAGTTATTTATTTACACTTTTCAGTCTTTCGGAAAGTTTAAGCTAGCGACGCATAGTCCAAAGATCAACCATATGAAATACATCTCAGTTATACTAGATGCACAAATACTTAAAATCAAATATTGAAATATAAAAATTAAAAGTAAATTATATATATATCTATTATTTGATTTTCTTTTGCGCATTTTATTTAAACCCCAAAACATTAAAAATAACCATAAATTAAAACAAATAAATCCAACAAATCCCAGTTCCATAAGTATTTCAAGAAAGTAATTATGAATAGCAAATATGTCTTCAGTATTAACATATTGAAACATATTATTGGCTATAGGACCATTTCCTGGTCCGAAACCAATAAAATACGTATCACTTGCCGCCATTAACGTATTAGTCCAAATACGAATCCTGATATTATCGCTATCAACAGAGTTAGTAATTTCCCAAACTTCTGATTGGAATATTACATCACTAAAATACTGAACCACTAATAAACTTAAAAATAGATATATTAATATTTTTTTAAATTCAAACTGAAAAAGTAAATAAAGTAACAGGAAAATAAATATGGCAATTAGCGCTGCCCTAGAATCAATTAGGAAAACTACAAATGTACATAACAAAAATATTGTTAACTTATTTAACCATTTAAGTTTCATATGTTCACTAGCGATAAAACAGATGGGTAATGAAATCGCCATAAAAGTTGCAAGGTTATTTATGTTATAGAAAAATAAAACTGGTGTATTAAAACCTAGTGTATTGTATGTGTTTAAATATCTAACCCCTGATTCATATAAGAAATTACCTGAAAAACTTTCATATATAGATAGTAAGCCAATAATCCATACGTTAATCAGATAAGATTTGCTAATAATAATTAATTTTATTTTATCCTTTACAAACGCAATACACGTAAATATAACAAGAAAAGCTGTAATATATATTATTTGAGAGGATATTGCTACGAACTGATCTATGCTCCAAAATACTGTTAAAAAACCGTAAAATAAAATTATTAACCAAAGTATATAGGTTCTTTTCGCAGGAACTGTATTGCTAATGAGTCTCTTTCTAAATAAAAATGCTCCTACAAATATTAAAAGTAACATTATCCTGAGCGGATAAAATGTACCTAATATCGGAATTTGTATACCAGGAAGAGAAGTCCCCCAAATAACTGATGTCACAAATAATAACCAAAATAATTTTTGCACTCATATAACCTCTTAACTTAAAAAGAATATTATTTGGCCTTAGGTTTTTAAACCTACAGTGGGGTAGATTTTTGTTAAAATTAAGTATACTGTTAACCAAATTCATAATTAGTTTAATCTGTTAATCTACCATCTTCATTCTGCTTATTCCTAAGAATCTAGTTACTTTTACTTTTGCTCTAACTATAAAAACATTATATAGGCATTTCCAGAAGACAATTCCACACATACTTGTATATTTTACAAGTATGTTTTTAGCATGTTTTATCTTTTTTCGTGCTAAATAATCCCAGAATACAGTAGAATAATGTCTTGCATATACTAATTTCTTAAACCCTTTTCTTTCTTCATTTATTCTTTCAATATGTGGATTAAACTGACTTAAAAATTGGGATTTTAATTCTTCTAGTTTATTTCCATGCAGTGCATTATCGATTCCGTTGCCCTTTATTTCAATTAAAGGTTCTTCTATGACTCCTATCGGGTAGTATTCAAAGAATCGAAGTAAAAACTCATAATCTTGATGACGAGTATAACTTTCATCAAAACCATTAATATACACATAACTCTCTCTCTTTATCATGATAGAGCTCGTATATGGGGTAAACGATAGTAAAAGTAATTCCTCTGACAAATCACCAGATTTTGTGTACGAAATTACTTTTCCATGTTGATATCTCCAAGTGTAAACAGCCATATATTGTGTGTTTTCTTGTAAAAATTTCACTTGCTTTTCGATCTTTCTTTCTAAAAATACGTCATCATCATCTAGAAAACATATATAATTACCTTTTGAAGTTCTAAAGCCAGTATTTCTAGCAGCAGAACCATTTTTATTCTTTTCGTGTTTAATATATTTTACTTTTGGATTGTCTTCGTAATTCTTCATAACAATTTCAGTTTTAATTCTAAAATCGGTATTTGGATTATTATCATCTACAACTATTACTTCAATGTTTTGATATGTTTGATTTAACGCTGATTCTATAGCTAGTTTTAGTGTATCACCACTTTTATAAGTCGGTATAATGATACTTACTAATTGCGTATCATTCATCTTATTAACTCCTCATATCCCTTAATGGTTGTTTGCTATTTATTGTCTGTTATTATTAATAAAATTGTCAAAAGCAATTAATGATTTAAAACCTTTCATCCCCTTTAAAATCCACCTAACCAATTCTATATTTGAAAGTGAAGTACTTTTTCTTAGGGCCTTTATATAATAAAACATATACATATACTTCAAATTTGGATAAGCACTAGCTAACAATGCCCCTTTATCATAGAAAAATTTCTCATTAAAACCTTCCCTCCAAGTCGATGCTTGGAAATCTACTTTTGCAATAACTGAGGGGAACTCGTATATTTTCAGTTTCTTCCTCCGTGCTTTATTTAGCAATATTGTTTCTTCTCCAGACGTAAAGATACTACCAGATCCAAAATTAACATCAAACCAGATGTTATTACGCTCAATACTTTTCCTTCGGAATGCAATTCTAACTGAACCATATGATTTGTGAGAAGGAGCTTTCCTCACTTTCCTTATTGGTCTAGCATTGCCATTATAATTGATTCTTTCAATATCAAATATTATAATATCAGCATCTGGTAATTGCTCAAATGCCTTTAGAATAGTCTCTTTATAATCAGAATAATAATAAACGTCATCATCGCAAAGTATACAAATATCTTTGCTCGCATAAGATAATGCCAAATTTCTACTTTTTGTAAGACCTCTTTGATCCGATGAAATAAATTTAACTATATTATTATTAAAATTAATCTCTTTATAGGAATTCTCATCAGATTGATTCACAACTACAGCATTAGTCTTTAAATTGAGTTTCTCTATTAATGAGGAGTCTTTTTGATTCATACATGATACTAATACCTCAACTTCCACCCCAATACTCCTTTCTATACTTTTATAGAATCTCCTATTTATATATTCCGCAGGTAATTGACCGTTTAACAATTAGAATTTTCGAATAACAAATTTCACTTTTCCTACTTTTGTTTGCTCTAATTGTTCCACTGTTTCCCATGTTATTTTCATATCTCCTAAATAGTCTTCTGCAACCCCTAAAACCTTGTACATGGAGCTTTCATCAAATTCATCTGCCGGCAAAACCTTGATATTTAAATAACCAGGCTGATTCTGTACTAACTGCATACCTAATACACCTTTTGCTGGCTTTGCAATATGACTTAGTCTACCAATTTTTCGCCCATCTGACGTTAGAACATAATCATCTATTCTACCTACAAGTTCCTTTATATATGGTGACTCCCATCCACATCCACATTCACAGTTGCCCAATATTCCTCTATCTCCTGTTCGATACCTTATAAAAGGTGCATCGTTTGAATGTAAATCGGTTATAACTATTTCACCCTCTTTACCATTCTTCAGAACTTTACCTTGATCGTTTACAATCTCAACAATACATCTATCGGTAAAAATATGATAGTGACCATTTTTACATTGTACCCCTACTATACCAATTTCACCTAAACCATAAGTTTGATACACCGAACATTTAAATGCCTCTTCTACCTTTAATTTATCGTTAACCGAAAAACCCTCGCTATCAGTAACTATAGCCTTAAATTTATGTGATTCAATATTATTATCTAAGATATACTGTGATAAAAATAACCAGGCAGATGCATATCCTGTTCCCAAGCCAACATTATACTGACTAAATGCATTAAGGTATTGTCTATATGTTTTATTATCGATATGATAAGCGGATAATTGAAGTTGATTAAAAGTGTTAATATAGTACCAAAATGGGGGGGTTTTTCGGTCTGCTTTTACAATATTAACTCCAGAAATTCTTGCCTTAGTGTAATCATCACTACCCACTAAAAAATTGTAGAGTTTATCATATAAGGCATATTCAAATTGCATACTGTTTTTATCCCTATAATAATTAAAAGGCACCCCTGTTGAACCACTAGTTTTTCCTTGCCAAAGTTTTTTGGATGACTTTAAATTTATAAAACTATTTATTTCAGTTTTCATTATGGCTTTACTTACTAGTGGCAAGTTCTCAATCTCACTTAGCGAATTTATAGAATTATAATTTAAGTTCTTTTGATAATAAGGAATATTCTCCTTAACGTAACTCAACAAATTATTTAAATCATTTATTTGTTGAGAACTATTATTTCCGGCTAGCATTTTAGATAAATTGATTCTATTAAAATGACTAATATATTTTCCACTTCTTCTATATTTATTTCTTCTTAGAGCTTCAGCATTTGCAAATGCCTTTTTTAATATAAAAGGAGAACTCATATATAATTTTTTCAAAATACTATCCATCTAAAACCGTCCTTTTTCCGTAAATGATTATGATTAGAAATAATCCACTTAGATGTTTACCTCAATTTAAATACTGTGGCTATTACCCAATATATGATTAAATAACTAGATTTTAAAAATGATAAATTCTCAATTTCTCTATATACTTTCCAGTGATATCCTATTAAACTGGACTTGTTACTAGAGATAGCATTTGTCCTAATACGATGGCTGCTTAGAGGCTCTTCCATACCATATAAACACTTCTCTTTTTTTATAATCTGCAACCACATTACGTAATCGTTTCTTTTTTTAATATTTGGAATTTTAAATTTACCTAACTTATCAGCATTATAGATAACAGTTGAGTTCCCTGGACAAGTCCTTAAAACACCATTATAATCACTTTTATTTTGAGCTTTAATAGTGCGGTTAAGGTAGACTCCGTCTTCACCAATCTTTGTATAACTAGTACAAGTAAAGTTAAACCCATATTCCTTCATAAAGCTGATCTGTTTAGCTAATTTTTCAGGAAACCAAACATCATCACTATCGAGAAAAGCTATATACTTTCCTTCTGCAAGATCAATAGCTTTATTTCTTGCCACTGCGGCGCCGGAATTTTGATTTAACTTATAGTATTTTATCCTAGAATCTTTAGCCATATAGAAACTTATGACTTCTTCAGTATTATCCGTAGAGCTATCATCTATCACTATTATTTCCCAATTCTGATATGTTTGGGCTATAACAGAATCAATTGTAATTCCAATAAAATTACCACAATTATAGGCCGGCATTATTATTGAAACTAAGTCCTCATTACTTTTATCTTTTTTATCAGTCATTATTAACTATCCCCAGTTCTGTTAACTCAATTGTTTTACGTAAATCCTCAATTTGATAATCCTGTTTATATATACTCATACTTTTCTCATATACCAAGTTACCAAATATCTTATTAACTATTCCGAGCTTCATTCCTATAACCTTTAATACAGGATTGAAAGCTCTTGTTAAATATATTTTCTTCTCATGTACTTCAGCTATCAATTTCACCATTTCACTAGTCTTAACATACTCACTATTTTGTGGGAAGTATAAACCGCTCTCTTCGTTATCGACTATCAGCCTCAAAAACTCACAAAGATTATCTATATGAAGCATACTGCGTTCGTTATCAATATTAGGAAACACCGGTAATATCTGAGCAGCTTTAGATAATTTTAAATAGTTCCCCTTTGAACCCTTACCATAAATCATTGGGGGTCTTATTATTGCAACCTTGAAGTCTTCACTTTCTAATGGTTTAATTCCCTCTTCAGCTTGAAGCTTGCTGTGTCCATAAAAATTACTAGGATTTGGCACTGTATCTTTATATATAACTCTTTTATTACTACTACTATCACCATATACAATGATGCTACTCAAAAAAACAAATTGATGTACCCCTGCAGCCTTTGCCTTTTTAGCTATCTCAATAGTTAGATCTCGATTCACCTTATAATATAAGTCTTCCATTTTAGGATCTGTGGAAACATGAGCAATCCCAGCAACATGTAAGATAACATCATAAGCTGACAAATCAGCCTCTCTCCACTGTTCACTTCGTATACTAATGGTAGAAATGTTATAAGTATCTGAGTATTTTTCTACCCATTTTTCAAAACTCTTCCCAACATAACTGTTTACTCCGGTAATCAATATGTTTTTCACTTGGGTAGCCTCTCCTTAGTAGCTGCAGTTTCTCGATTAGTGAGGGTTCCTGTCCCACCTTCAACGACTCCATCACTTTTCACAACACTTATAATGGTACCTATGAAACATTTGACATCCATTACAAAGCTGATTTTTTCAACGTATTCCCCATCCAAACTTGCTTTTAAATCAATAGGGAGTTCGTCTCTTCCGTTAATTTGTGCCCACCCCGTTAAGCCAGGAGTTACATTATTGGCACCGTACTTATCACGTTCTTCAATTAAATCAAACTGATTCCATAATGCGGGTCGCGGACCAATAATACTCATCTCTCCAACAAAGATGTTCCATATTTGCGGTAATTCATCAAGGGAGGTTTTTCTTAAGAACCTTCCTACCTTCGTTATATACTGGTCCGGATTTTCAAGTAAATGGGTAGGCATATCCTTCGGAGTATCAATCCTCATTGTGCGGAATTTAAGGATATAAAAATGTGTTTTATTAAGACCTACACGCTTTTGTTTAAACAATACTGGCCCTTTCGATTCCAATTTAATAGAAATAATCAGCAATAAGAAAATAGGTGACAATAAAATTAATCCTAAACCCGAGAGAATTATGTCAATTACCCTTTTTAATTTTAAATACATTATCCTCACACTCCAACTTCCTTGCTGGTCTTTTCTTTATAATAGATCTCACCAGCATCTATTTTTTTAAATTTACCTACTACGGTACAAGACTTTATAACTGCCCCTGTATTAATATGTGCATATTCATCAATAATGCTGTCGTGATCGATTAGTGCACCTATACTAATTATGGAACCTTTTTTTACTTGAGTATTTGTGTTAACTACTGCTTTTGCACCAATTATAGTGCCCATTTCGACTTTAGCATTTGGGCTTACAAAAGCAGTCGGATGAATTAAAACAGGAATTAGATAGCCTACTTTAATTAACTCCTCAACTAACTTCATCCTCATTAAATTGTTTCCAATCGCAACAAAGGCATATTTATACTCATTTCTAAACAGGTAAAAATCATTAAGTTTCCCAATTACTGCTTTTGAAGCATCGTCTAAAAAATCCACATGAGAAAAACCCAATGCTTGTGCAGTCTCTTTAGCTACCTGTCCGTGTCCCCCTGCTCCTAATATAAGTAGCCCTTCGTTCATTATTTCCACTCCTTTAAAAGCCTTTTAATCATATTAGTTCATTAATACTTAACTAGAAGGATTTCTTCTAACTAACTATTAGTGAACTAATTCTTTACTGTTCTATTTATACATAAAACATATAGTAACTTCTATTCCGATTAATATTATCATAGGAATAGAAGTTACTATTAATAGTAAACATTACTTTACTTTGGCCATTTCCATGACTTCCTCAAGATAATGTAGAAGTTCTTTATTTATTTCCTCATTTTGCAATGCAAATTCTATTGTCGTTTTAACAAAACCCAATTTTTCCCCTACATCAAACCTCTTCCCCTCAAAATCATAAGCAAACACGCGTTGAATTTGGTTTAACTTTTGAATCGCATCGGTTAATTGAATCTCTCCACCGGCACCTGTTTCTTGTTGATCTAAGTACAGAAAGATTTCAGGCGTTAGTACATATCTACCCATAATTGCTAGATTTGAAGGTGCTGTTCCTGGAGCTGGCTTCTCAACGAAGTTCTCAACCTGATATCTACGTTCTTCTTTCATTGACGGCTCAACAATTCCATAACGGTGGGTCTCATTATCTGGTACAGACTGAACACCGATTACGGAAGAATGAGTTTCCTCGTACTGATTGATTAATTGTCTTAGGCAAGGCGTATCGCTTTGAACAATATCATCGCCTAAAAGCACTGCAAACGGTTCATCCCCAATAAAACTTCGTGCACACCAAACGGCATGTCCTAAACCTTTTGGTTCTTTTTGACGAATATAATGAATATCCGCAAGATTTGTAGAGTAGCGAACTCGATCTAGAAGGTCATATTTGCCCTTAGACTCCAAATTTTGCTCAAGCTCAGGGGCAAAATCAAAATGATCTTCAATTGCACGTTTTCCCTTCCCAGTGACAATAATAATGTCTTCAATCCCGGAAGCCACTGCTTCTTCTATGATGTATTGGATAGTAGGCTTGTCTACAATTGGTAACATTTCTTTCGGCATTGCTTTTGTTGCAGGTAAGAAACGTGTTCCTAAACCTGCCGCGGGAATAATCGCTTTACGAACTTTTTTCATTCTACATTCTCCAATCCATTTTCTAGATTTATAACATGTATAATTTACTTAGCAACCAAGAGCTTCCTTGTTTCTCTGCGATTTGCCAAGTTAACTACATAATCCTTTAAATCACTTGTCGCAAAATCCTCGAAGTTATTAAGCAGGTATTGCACCTCTTCATCCTGTTCATGTAATGCTTTTCCAATAAAAATCTTAGGGAAAATAGGTTCAGGGTGAATTTCCTTTTCATTCAATAACTCTTCAAACATCTTCTCTCCAGGACGTAAGCCAGAGAACTTAATCCCAATTTCCTCTACTGAATATCCTGAAAGAGTAATCAGATTCTTGGCTAAATCCACAATCTTAACCGGCTCGCCCATATCCAGGACAAAAATCTCTCCGCCACGAGCAAGCGAACCTGCTTGAATTACTAAACGTGAAGCTTCCGGTATCGTCATAAAGTATCTTGTCATATCTGGATGTGTTACTGTTACTGGCCCACCAGCCTGAATCTGCTTTTTAAATAGAGGGATAACACTTCCACGGCTACCCAGTACATTGCCAAAGCGAACCGCAACAAACTTCGTCGCACTTCGTTCTGCAAGTTCTTGAACGACCATTTCTGCAATTCGTTTCGTTGAACCCATCACATTAGTTGGATTAACCGCCTTATCGGTAGACACCATTACAAATGCCTTTACTCCAAAGGTATCTGCTGCTTCAGCCACATTCTTGGTTCCGAAAACATTATTTTTAACAGCTTCTCTTGGATTGTATTCCATCATCGGCACATGCTTATGTGCTGCTGCATGGTAAACCACATCTGGCTTATGTTCTTCCATCACTTCATAGATACGCTCACGGTCTTGAATATCTCCAATAATTGGGACGATTTGAATTGTTTCTTGGTATTGATTTCTCAACTCCATATCGATGCTATAAATACTGTTTTCACCATGACCAACCAAAACAATTTTTTTAGGTGTAAACAAACAAATCTGACGGCAAATCTCGGAACCAATTGAACCACCAGCACCCGTTACAAGGACGGTTTTTCCTGAAACATATTCAGAAATCCCCTCAATATCTAACTTAATCGGTTCGCGTCCTAATAAGTCTTCTACTTCGACGTCACGAAACTGGCTGACAGGTACTTTCCCAATCATGACATCTTCAATTTTTGGCATAATTTGCGTTTTTACTTTGGTCTTAGCACACTCATCAAAAATCCTCGTGATTTCCTTACGACTTAATGATGGAATCGCAATTACGATTTTATCAATTTTATATTGTGCAACAGCGTCCACAATTCCTTTAGAAGTCCCTACAACTGGAATTCCAAGGATTTGCAACTTATATTTACGGAAATCATCATCAATAAACGCTACAGGCTTTAAGCCAAGTTCAGGATTGCTTAATAACTGCCTAGCCACCAGGGTACCACCTTGACCTGCCCCAATAATCAATACTTGCTCCATGTCTTCCTTGTTCTTCATATAGCGATCCCGATACATTCTCCATGTGAAGCGAGTACCGCCAATCAGAATGACATGTAATGTCCAAGCAGTAAACAAAGCTCGTCCATAAACCGGATATCCCATGACAAATTGGAAGATTCCAACCCCAGCGATTGAAAGCGTAACGGCTTTAACGATGCTCATGATTTCACCTACACTCGCATACTCCCACGCCTTGTTGTAAAGCTGAAAAATGGATGCAAAGAAATGATGGAGTATTAGTAATATAGCGATACTCCATACTAATTGAGTGTTGCTAAAAAACTCAATTGATGGATGTAGGGGTACATAGCTGAAATAAATAGCGAATAGAACAATCAATGAATCCATACCAGCCAAAAACAATAAACGATTGCGATAGCTCATTAAAATCCTCCTTATTAAATAAGACAACATTGAAAATAGGCAAAAAGAAAGTCCAACTTCCAACAGTAGAACAAACTGTGAGCGCTGAACATATGAAGGAAAAGTATCCACCTTCCCTTTTGATTTTTTATTAATAAATTATTTGAATCTAATTGTAAATCGCCAACGAAAACCCACGTTTAAGTACATATTCTTTCGTTAACGATTTACGAATGAGGTTTATGGATATGGTGTTTTACTAGTATCAGGAGATACATCCTTTAGCAACAGCTCCGATACTAGTAAAACAAAATTCGACCAAATGGGAATAGACAGATAAATTCTTCCTCACCCTAATATCTCACCATCAGAATAAACCCAAAAACTTCTTCTTCTTAATCTGTTGCGGCATCTCTTTATATACGTTCAAACCTTCAAGAAGCAATTCTGCATTTTCTTCAAACATCTCAGCATAATCAGAGCCATATTTGCTATGAACAGTATCAAATGCTTGTGAAATATGAAACGCTCGACTTGTGACATTATGTGCATCCGAAGCAATGAAGTGAACGAGATTCGCTTCAATTAGTTGTTCTGAAAAACCTTTGATCTTCTTCCCAAACTTTCCGCAAAGACTTCCTGCAGTCAATTGTGCAAGTGCGCCCTTTTCGACAAGTTCGTACAACTTCTCCGGGCGTTCATGAATTTCTGAATTTCGCTCTGGATGAACGATGATAGGTATTAAACCTTTTAATTGAAGGTCAAACAACATTTGTTTGGTATAACGTGGTACATGATTTGAAGGTAATTCGACAAATACGTATTGCGTTTGATTTAAAGTGAGGATACCACCATTTTGATGGTCTTCTAGCATTTCCCCATTGATTGCCGTTTCTTGACCAGGTAGCACTTTTAGAGGAATATTATCTTCTATTAAACGATCATTTAGCTGTCCAACGACTGGAAGAATGCTTGCTTTTGAATTTAGATACTTCCCATTTTTATGATGTGGAGTTGCAATGATTGTATGGATTCCCTCTTGAACAGCTAGTTTTGCCATCTCAATGCTATCCTCAACTGTCTTTGCCCCATCATCAATACCCGGTAAAATATGAGAGTGTATATCAATCATTGCAATCCCCACTTTCGTCTATTTTTTTATAACTCTATCATGGTAACATCGACCTATTTCGAGGTCAAAGGGTGTATTTTGTCGAATCAAGTCGAATGTATAATTATTTTCCGTAATAATAGTATTGATCTGATTTCTGTAACTTCTTTCCGTTCAAGACAACGCCCAAAAGTTTTCCTTTTGCTGAAAGGAGGGATTCCTTCGCTTTCACCAATTGTTCAACCTCTGTCTTGCCGCTATAAGTCACAAGAATCGTTCCATCACATTTATTCGCCAATACTTGCGAGTCTGTTACCGCTAGTACTGGAGGTGTATCGAAAATCACCATATCAAAAACATCGTTTACATCATTAAGGAATTGGTCCATTCCGTTCGAACCAACCAATTCAGCTGGGTTCGGTGGAATCGGTCCACTTGTCATCACGTAAAGATTTGGAATACTTGTTCCATTGACTGCTTCTTTGAACGGGATTTGCCTTGTTAATACAGATGTTAACCCAAAGGTATTCGTTAAATTAAATGTATAATGAACCGTCGGTTTACGTAAATCCGCATCCACTAATAAGACTTTTCTATTTTGTTGAGCAAACACAACTGCTAGGTTTGCAGCGGTTGTCGATTTTCCCTCCGCTGGCGCAGATGAAGTAACCATTAACGAGCGGATTTCTTTATCCACTGCAGAGAATTGAATATTAGTTCGGATTGTCCGATATTGTTCGGATACAGGTGACTTTGGGTCGTAGGCTGCTACGATCTTACGTCTATTTTCTTTTATCCCTTTTTTATGAGCCAACTGTCTCACCTCTTGTTCGTGTTTGTTTCATATTCATCATGGATGCTTTTTTAGAGTCCTCAATTTCAGAAATGACCCCTAGCACTGGCAACCCTAATAATTTTTCAATGTCCTGTTCGGTTTTCACTGTGTTGTCTAAGAACTCTAGTAAAAAGGCTAGACCTACACCGGCCATTAACCCAACAACTAAAGCAATCGCTACATTCAACAATGGCTGTGGCTTTACAGGAGATTGTCCGTCAGCGACAGTCGCTGGAGCTAATACACTAACGTTATTAACATTCATAATTTCAGCAATTTCCTTAGAAAACACACTTGCAACCATATTTGCAATATCGGCTGCTGTTTGTGGATTTTCATCTTGCACAGAAATATTAACAACTTGCGAATCACCTTGATTTGCTACTGAAATCTTTGAATTTAATTCACTTGCGGTCATATCTAAACTTAATTCTTCCACCACTAGATCAAGAATCGCTGGGCTTTTAATGATAACATTATAGGTATTAATTAATTGTAGGTTTGCATTTAATTCACTTTGGTTGTACATCATTTGATCTTCTTTTTGTTGATTCACCAAGATTTGTGTTGAAGCTTGATAAATCGGTGTTAATACGAAAAAGCTAACTACACCTGAGATAATAACTGCTGTTAAAGTAATCGCCAGGATTAAAGCCAGGCGTTTTTTTATCGTCTGCAACAACTCTTTTAAACTAATTGTCTCTTCCATACGGCCCCTCCGCTTGCTTTTTTTTATGCAAATACTAAAGTATTATAGCACAAGAACTTGTAAAATTTGGCGTTTCTTGTCATAATTTTAATAAACTTGTAATCTCGTTTGGCTCTTCCTTATTAAAACTCATATTTACTTTTTTTTGAAGTGGTTTTTGAAACATGGAAGTATTTACATTTAACTGGAAGAAAGGAACTAATCAATATGAAAAACTTTCTTGTCATCTTACTTGCACTTGGTTGTGGGGCAATCCTCTTTACTGGTTACTTGCACTGGAAGGATAAAACAGCCGTTTCTACTGAAAATATTGAACAAAATGTGGAAAGTAAAGAAACAAAGGAAAAGAAGAGATCCACTGAAACCGCCTATTCTAAAGAAGAGTTCACCTCAAACTGGCCTGAGAAGGCAAGACAACAATACCAACTATCATTAGAGGAAGGTGAGCCCTTCAATATCCTAATTGCTGGTTCAAATGCTCTTGGGTACGAAGAAGATGGTTGGAGTACTAGTTTAAAAAGCCAATTAGAAGAAGTATATGGAGATACCATTAAGGTATTGGTAAAAAGTTATGACCTTACTTCAGCGGAATTCATAATGCAGGATAAACTCGATGATTTGGTGGCTGAAGAACCTGATTTAACGTTGTTAGAGCCTTTTACTTTAAATGATAATGGGATGATTCAGTTTGAAGACTCCCATCTTAATATTGAAGAAATTGCTACTGGCTTATCGAAGGATAATCCAGATCACGTTCTGCTCGTTCAACCACCTTATCCGCTCCATAATGCTACATTCTATCCAGTTGAAGTCGATGCTCTAAAAGACTTTGCAGAAGAAAAGGACATTCCTTATTTAGATCACTGGAGCGTTTGGCCTGACTCTGACAGTGATGAGCTATTGGAATACTTGACCGTTGAGAATGGCACAACAACAGTTAACGAAAAAGGACATCAGTTGTGGGCGGATTATCTAATAGACTATTTCATTGCAAAATGATGAACAAAAAGGAACGATGCTTAAACCATCGCTCCTTTCTTTTATTACTTATGTAGGTTATTAGATTCGATTTGCTAGTATCGTCACGCCAGCGCTTATAATCGCTGTTAACAAAAATACAGTTACATACAGGATATATTTATTCCTTTTTTTCTTACGTAAATGTTCTTCCGGAGTCATAAAATATGTATTTGACATCAAACTATCCTCTTTTCCTTTTTTGATGGTAGCTGGCTAGCCTTGCTGCTTAGCAGAGACCCCTTTAGCTTTGCGTCATCACCTTTCAGTGATTTTGCCTTTTTATTGCCTATTATATTATAAGGAAAAGTTAATTTATTTTAAAGCGTTTTCATCCATTAACAAAAAAAGGGCGCAACCGCGCCTACTTCGCAATAACTCTACGTATATCCGTTTTAATATCTTCTACTAATCTCTCAACAGTAATTTCCTGATCTGACATTGCTTTCTCGTAGGTACGTTTCAGCAAGTCGAAAAATTCATCTTGTTTCGTTTGTATATCTGAAGCTACCTTTGCCAATAGTCTTGCCCCTCCAACATATTATGACATCATTCTATTATCTTTTTACTTT
>Ga0182742_1002172_pt1 | contig 22492 bp, 25 predicted proteins | sample eDN5th37CBELigMG_FD_128880 | JGI IMG/M metagenome (GOLD analysis project Ga0182742, IMG submission 128880) | Enriched Miracle-Growth compost microbial communities from Emeryville, California, USA - eDNA 5th pass 37_C BE-Lig MG (version 2)... ... | reverse complement strand
CGCTGGAGTTGCCCATGGACGTGATGGAACAGCCCATCGGCGCGTCGGCGTCGCGGCATGCGCCGGTCCGGGCCGTACGCACGCTGTGCGACCCGGACCTGGTGCGCGAGGCCTGCCGCCAGCTGCTGGCCGCCGAACGGCCGGTGCTGCATGCGGGCGCCGGCGTGCTGCAATCGCAGGCCACGCCCGAACTCGTGGAACTGGCCGAACTGCTGTCGATTCCCACGATGACGACGCTGTCCGGCAAAAGCGGCTTTCCGGAGACCCATCCCCTGGCGCTGGGCAGCGGCGGCATGGCCTGGCCGGCGACGGTCACGCATGCGCTGCGCCACGCGGACCTGATTTTCGGCATCGGCGCGAGCCTGACCAAATCGGTTTTCGCGGCGCCGCTGCCGGCGGGAAGGCGGGCCATCCAGCTGGCGATCGACGAGTCCGACCTGAACAAGGACTATCCGCTGGACTGCGCCCTGCTCGGAGATGCCAGGCTCGTGTTGCGCCAGATGATAGACATGCTCAAGACCGAGTTCGGCGTGCGGCCGGACACGGACCGGACGGCCAGGATAGGCGCCGAGCTCGAGGCCGTCCGCCAGGCATGGCTGCGGAACTGGCATGACAAGCTGACCTCGGACTCGACGCCGATCAATCCGTACCGCGTGGTGCACGACCTTCAGATCGCGTGGGCCGAGCGCGACGTCATCATCACCCACGACGCGGGCAGCCCGCGCGACCAGCTGAGTCCGTTCTACCGCAGCCGCCGGCCGGGAGAATACATGGGCTGGGGGCGCTCGACCCACCTGGGCTACAGCCTGCCGCTTGCGCTCGGGGCCAAGATGGCGCGGCCCGACGCGCTGGTGGCGCACCTGCTGGGCGACGCCGCCTTCGGCGAATGCGCCATGGACCTGGAAACGGCCGTGCGCAACCGGATCGGCACGGTGACGCTGCTCATGAACAACGGCTGCATGGGCGGTTATGACAAGCACATGCCGCTTTCGAGCGAGACGCACCGCACCCGCTACCTGTCAGGCGACTACGAAATGATCGCGCGGGGCCTGGGCGCCTGGACGGCGCGCATCGAAGACCCGGCCACTCTGATCGAAACGCTCAGGGAGGCGGCGAGAGTGGCCGACACGGGACGCCCGGCCGTCCTGGAAATCATGACGGCCGAGGAAAAGGCCTTGTCGCAGGAAGCCCCGTAGCGCCGCTTGCGCCGGTCATCTGTCCGGGATGGTATTTTCATTCCTGGGGTGCGTTGCCCCAGGAGAACAATCATGCCGGTATTTCAGATCAAGCGCCTGGACCACGTCGTTCTCAGGGTTCGGGACCTAGCGCGCAGCGTGGACTTCTATACGAAGGTGCTGGGCTGTTCCATCAAGAAGAGGAACGATAAATACGCCATGATCCATCTGGGCGCCGGCGGGTCCATGATCGATCTGGTCGACGCGCAAGGCCCCCTGGGCGCCGCCGGCGGCGCCGCCCCGGGGAAAGAAGGACGCAATGTCGACCACTTCTGCCTGCGGGTCGATCCGTTCGACGAAACCGCCATCCTGGCGCATCTGCACGCTTTCGGAATCGCCGCGGACAAGGCGGTGATGCGATACGGCGCGGAAGGAGACGGGCTTTCGATCTATTGCCTCGATCCCGACGGGAATCAAATCGAGCTGAAGGGCCCCGCGGTCCAGGCCCCGCGTATCGGATCAGGAGCAAGCACATGAGCACAAGCCTGCGTGCCATCCTGGCGGATATTACGAAGCTCCACGTGGAAGCCATCGTCAACGCCGCAAACACTTCATTGCTCGGCGGCGGCGGGGTCGATGGCGCGATACATCGCGCCGCGGGGCCAGATCTGCTGGAGGAGTGCAGAAAGCTCGGCGGTTGCAAGACCGGCGATGCGAAGGTCACCCGAGCCTATCGCCTTCCCGTGCGATGCATCATTCACACGGTCGGCCCGGTATGGCGAGGCGGAGATGGCGGGGAACCGGCATTGCTGGCCAGCTGCTATCGCCGCTGCATCGAACTGGCGCAGGCACGCGCCATCGCTTCGATCGCGTTTCCCTGCATCAGCACCGGCGTATACGGCTATCCCGTCGAGCCGGCGTCGGAGATCGCCGTTCAAAGCGTCCGTGATAGCCTGGCACGGGACTCGTCCATACAGGAGGTCGTGTTCTGCTGCTTTTCGCAGGAAGACCTGCGTCACTATGAGCGTATATTGAGCGGGCCCTTGGCGTAGGTATGAGACTTTGCGCAGATGGATTCGGGCAGGATCGGTCGGCGGGTCCCCGCGCCGTGGTCGAACGCCGTCCATTTGCGCTGGTAGTCCATGCGCTCGAAGTGGGCGACCAGGAAGTCGATAAAGGTCCGCACCTTGGCTGACATGTGCCGCCGGCTCTGGAACGCGATGTTGACGGCCAGCTGCGGCAGATCCCAATCGTCCAGCACCGAGACAAGCCGCCCCGCCACCAGGTCCTCGTAGAGGATGTACTTGGGTTGCACCAGGATGCCCATACCGCTGAGCGCCGCGGCGCGCAGCACCTGGCCGTCGTTCGATTCAAGCAGGCCTTGCACGCGCAGGCTGCGCGTTTCCTCGCCCCGGCGAAAGTTGAGCTCGTTAGGGCTGTTGGCATAGGTGTAGAGCAGGAGCGGGCGGCTCGCCAGATCCTCGATAGCTCCGGGCGCGCCGTAAGCGTCGAGGTACCCGGGCGACGCCGCAAGAATGCGGCGCGTGGCCGCCAGACGCCGGATGGTGACGCTGGAATCGCGTTCGAACTCGCGGGTGCGGATCGCGACGTCGATGTTGTTGTCGATCAGGTCGTGGTACCGGTTGGACACTTCGACGACCACCCGCACGTTCGGATAGCGGGCGGTGTACTCCTTGAGCAGCGGCGCGATGTGCTGCACCGAAAACGATAGCGAGGCCGTGACGCGCAAAGTGCCCGTGGGGTTGAGCACCGTGGCGCTGGCCGCCGCCTCGGCGTCCTTGATGTCGGCCAGCACGCTCTTGCAGCTTTGGTAGAAGCGTTCGCCGGCCTCCGTCAGGCAGAGACCGCGCGTGCCGCGCCGCATCAGCCGGGCGCCGATTCTGGCCTCCAGCGACGCCAGGTGCCGGCTTGCCGCCGCGTTCGACATGTTCAACGATTCCGCGGCGCGCGACAGGCTGCCGCGTTCGGAGGCCTGCACCAGCAGTTCCATTTCAGTCCAACGATCCATTAGCGTCTCCAAGTCGCCGCTCGTATGGCGGCGTTGCTGATGCGTGCCCTAGGGGAAACCCTGATTTTTCCGGTGAGCGGAAAACGCATTTACGGCAATTCGATTGCGTTAATTTGGTCAAGTGTACAAAATTGACGCCAGGACTCAACGGAGACGAGAGTGAGAAATCTCGACGAAGACAACATCACGCGGGCAGTCATCGGCATGCACGCCGACGCGGCCAACCCGCGGCTGCGCGAAATCATGACCGGCCTCGTGCAGCATCTGCATGCCTTCGCCCGCGACGTGGCGCTGACCGAAGACGAATGGTTCGAGGGTATCCGCTTTCTGACCGAAGTCGGCCATATCACCAACGGGACGCGTCAGGAGTTCATCCTGTTGTCGGACACGCTGGGCCTGTCCATGCTGGTGACCGCGCTGAACAACAAGAAGCCCAAGGGCTGCACCGAGGCGACCGTGTTCGGTCCTTTCCATGTCGAGGATTCCCCGCGCGTCGAGCTTGGCGGCGACGTGGCTAATGGCGCGCCTGGCGAGCCCTGTTACGTGCGCGGCACGGTCGTGGGCCTGGATGGCCGTCCGGTGCCGAACGCCGAGTTGCAAGTCTGGCAGGCCGACGAGGCCGGCTTTTACGACGTGCAATACGGAGACGGCGCGCCGCAGCGCGCCCGCGCCACGTTGCAGGCGGACGAGCAGGGGGGATTTCACTTCAAGACCATCCGCGCCGAGGCCTATCCGATCCCGCACGACGGCCCGGTGGGCAGGTTGCTGGAGGCGCTGGGACGCCACCCGTGGCGGCCGGCGCACCTGCATTTCATGATCACCGCGCCCGGCTACGAACGGCTGATCACCCATGTGTTCCGCAATGGCGACCGTTACCTGGACTCGGATGCCGTCTTCGGCGTGCGGTCCTCGCTCATCGCGGACTGGATCGAACACCCGCCCGGCCCGGCCCCGGACGGTTCGCGTAGCGAAGTGCCGTTCTACACGCTGGATTTCCGCTTTGTGCTGAATCCGGCGCCGGCCGCGTGAACGCGCCGCCGCGGACATCCACCCAAACCAGGAGAGCTTCTTGATCTTCGCATTCCACTTGATCGACCGCCCGGGTTCCGCCGAACTGCGCCAGCGCGTGCGTCCCGAACACAAGACCTATCTGGCGGCGGTGGCCGACCGGATCGCGTTTGCCGGCCCCCTGACCAAAGACGATGGCCAGACCATGCTGGGCAGCCTGCTCGTGATCGACTTCGAGGACCGGGCCGCGGCCGAGCGCTGGATGGCCGAAGAACCGTTCACCAAGGCCGGTCTGTATGCGACGGCGTCGGTGCTGCCCTTCGTCAACCTGTGGCCGCAGAAGACGGGCTTTCCCCCGGCCTGAAAACCATGGCGAGCGCAGATATGGACTACGACTTCCTGATCGTCGGAGGCGGTTCGGCGGGGGCGGTCCTGGCCGCGCGCTTGTCGGAAAACCCCCGGCATCGAGTGCTGCTGGTCGAGGCCGGGCCCGATGTCGCGCCGGGGCGGGTTCCGGACGATATTCGAGACCCGTTTCCGACCGCCACGCTCAATCCGGATTACTTCTGGGCCGGCCTGAACGCGGCGAACACGCAGGACGGACCCGCCGCGCCCTACCCGCAGGCCCGCGTGCTGGGCGGCGGCTCCAGCATCAACGGCATGTTCGCGCTGCGCGGCGTGCCTTCGGACTACGCGCACTGGGCGCGGGCCGGCGCGGGTGATTTTTCCTGGGATGCGGTGCTGCCTTATTTCCGCCGTATTGAAAACGACCGCGACCGTCCGGGCCCGCAATGCGGCCCGCACGCCATCGAGCGTACTCCCATGACGAAGTGGCCGGCGTTCGCCCGCGCCATGGCGCAGGCCGCACAAGGCGAGGGCTTGCCCTTCGTCTCCGACATCAATGCGCAGCCGGGCGACGGCTTCTTCGCCATGCCGAACGCCATCGATCGGGAGGAGCGGGTCGGTGTGGCCGGCTGCTATCTGTCCGAGGCGGTACGCGCCCGGCCCAACCTGAAGATCATGCCGGACACGCAGGTGGCCAGGTTGCGCCTGAGCCAGGGGCAGGTGACCGGCGTGGATGCGCGGCATGGCGGCCAGCCGCTGGAACTGACGGCGCGCAAGGTGATCGTGGCTGCGGGGGGCATCCATGCGCCGGCGATCCTGTTGCGCTCGGGGATTGGACCGGCGGTCGAGCTGGAGCGCCTGGGCGTGCCGGTGGCGCTGGATCGTCCGGGCGTCGGGCGCAATCTGCAGAACCACCCATACTTGTTCTTCGCGCTGAGCCTGCCCAGGGGCAAGCGCATGGCGGCGGACGTCAGGCGCTTCGCCGTCGCCGGGCTGCGCGCGTCGTCCGGCATGCCGGGCGTGGACGGCGGCGACCTTTTCAACTTCGTGATCGGGCGGGTCAGCGGCGCGGCGTTCGGGCCCGGTTTCGCGTTGGTGGGCAGCGCGCTGTACGGGCCGCGGTCGCGCGGATTCGTCCGGCTCAAGAGCGCCGATCCGCTTGCGCAGCCCGACGTGAACTTCCGTTTTCTGTCCGATCCGGCCGATCCTCCGCGCCTGGTGCAGGCCGCGCGCCGGGCCGAGCGCTTGCTGCGCGCGCCGGAAGTCGCCGCGCACTACCACGAAGCATTCCTGCTGCCCGGGGCCCTGGCCGTGAAGCAGTTCAACCGTCCGGGCCTGGCCGGCCGCGCGTTGTCGCTGGCGGCGCAAGCGGCGGCCAGCGCGCCCGGGCCGTTGCGGCGCATGATCTTCAGCAGGACATTCGGCAGCGGCGCGCCGGTGGCTTATGCCGGCGGCGGACGCCAGATCGCGGACGCCGAGATCCTGTCGTCCATCTCCCCGATGGGGCATCCCGTCGGCACTTGCGCCATGGGAAGGGAGACCGACCCGATGGCCGTCGTGGATCCGAACTTCCGCGTGCACGGGATTGGCAATCTTTACGTCGCCGATGCCTCGGTCATGCCCCGCATCCCCAGCGCCAACACCAACCTGCCCACGCTGATGCTGGCCGAAATGGCCGCCGAGCGCATCGGGCTGGAAGAGGCGGCCCATGCGCCGTCCGCGATTCATTCATAAGGACTTTCCAATGCTCGAATACTTCAAGGTTTACTCGTGGAATCTGGCGCTCTCCATGGCGCTCGATGCGGGCGCGAACATGGACGAGGTCGATCGCGCCTGCCGCGCATTGCGGCACGTCGATGACGATCAGCAGCACGCCAACGACTTCTTCCAGGCCTGGGCCGATGGCGGCGCGAAGCTGGCGCGCGCGGCGGCCGCCGACGAAGCGGCGGGCAACCTGCTGTCGGCGGGAGAAAAGTACCGTCGCGCCTGCGTCATGTACATCACGGGCGAACGCATCCCCGCCCATGACTACGCCCCGCGCCTGGCGGCCTACGACGAACTGCTGCGCACGTTCGCCAAGTACATCGAGTGCGCAGGCGTCACGTGCGAGAAAGTCAAGGTGCCCTACGGCGATTCCTTCCTTCCCGCCCTGATGGTCTCGGTGGGAAGCGACCGGTCGCCGGCGCCGTGCATCGTGCATTTCAACGGCCTGGACGGCGTAAAAGAGTACCTGTATCTGTGCGGCCTGCCCGCCATGCTGGCGCAGCGCGGCGTGTCCATCCTGCTGGTCGACAACCCCGGGGTGGGCGAGGCGCTGCGCAAGAACAGGCTGTACAACGCGCCGGAGGCCGAGCTGCCCGCCGGCGCCTGCGTCGACTTCCTGGAAACCCGGCCCGACGTGGACAAGCGCCGCATCGGCATGATGGCCTTGAGCCTGGGCGGCTACCACGCTCCGCGCGCCGCCGCGTTCGAGCCGCGCTTCGCATGCTGTGTGGCCTGGGGTGCGAATTACGACTGGGGCAAGCGCTTCCGTGCCCGTATCGAGGGCACGTACTCGGCGCAGAAGTCGGTGCCGCACTACTTCGAACACGTGAAGTGGGTGCTGGGACAGCAGCGCATCGAGGACTGCCTGGCGATCACCGACCGCTTCACATTGGAAGGCGTGCTGGACCGCGTCCGCGTGCCCGTCTACATCACCCACGGCGCCGACGACCGCCAGATTCCCGTGGCCGACGCCACCCGGACCTACGACGAGTGCGTGAATGCGCCCGAGCGCGAACTGCGCATTTTCTCGGCCGAAGAGGGCGGCGAACAGCATTGCAGCATCGGCAACATGAGCCTGGCGACGAACGCCATGGCCGACTGGATTGCCCGCGTCCTGAAATAAATCCGTGATCGATGAGAGGAGACCCACCATGTTGAAAATCATTTCCCGCATGTTCGCGCTGGCGGCGCTGGCCGCAGCGATACTGCCCGCAGCGGCGCACGCCGAGTCCAATCTCACCCGGATCATCGTGCCGGTGGGCGCGGGTAACCCATTCGATTCGTCGGCCCGCGCGCTGGCCGAAGGCATGGCCAAGGTCAGCGGCAAGAGCGTGATCGTCGAGAACAAGGCCGGCGCCGGCGGACGCATCGCCACCACCGAAGTGGCCCGCGCCGCGCCGGACGGCGCGACCCTGCTGTTCACCACGGCCGGCCATGCCACCAACGCGGGCCTGTACAAGAGCCTGCCGTACGACCCGGTCAAGGACTTCACGCCCATCACCATCGTGAGCAAGTCGTCCGGCTTCGTCCTGCTGGTTCAGGCGGACTCGCCTTACAAGACCGTCCAGGACCTGATCGCCGCGGCCAAGGCGCGGCCCAACCAGATCAGCTACGGCTCGTTCGGCATAGGCAACACCACCCATGTGATCGGCGCGCTGTTCGCCCGCGCGGCCAATCTGAAGCTGTTGCATGTGCCGTACAAATCGCCCGTATCCGACTTCCTGGGCGGTCACGTGAACATGGTCTTCATGGGCGCGTCCACGGCGCTGCCCCTGATCAAGGATGGGCGCGTGCGCGCCCTGGCGATCTCGTCGGAAGCGCCGGACCCCAACTTCCCCGGGGTTCCCACCTTCCGCGAACTGGGCTACGAGGACGTGGACGTGCCGGCGTGGTCCGGCGTGCTGGCCCCGCGCGGTATGCCGCCCGAGCAGGCGCAGGCCCTGTACAAGCAATTTTCCGAAGCGGCCAGACAGCCCGTGTTCCAGGACTACCTCAAGCTGAGCCAGGCCCAACTGGTGCTGATGACGCCGGAGCAGTTCGCCAAGGCCCTGGAAGCCGACGTCGCGCGCTTCCGCAAGGTGCTGCCCGAGCTGGGCATCGAAGCCGAGTGAGGGAGACGCGCGCCATGAGGATTCATCTGATCGGGGCCGGAAAAATGGGCCTGCCGATGGGCAAACATCTGGCGGCGGCGGGCCATGCCCTGAGCGTCGAGGACCTGGACGCCAGCCGACTGCAAGCGGCCGTCGCGCTGGGCATGACGGCGGCGCAGGGGCCGGCGGCGATGGCGGGGGCCGAGGTGCTGCTGTCATCGCTGCCGCATGACGGCGCCTTGTGGCAGGTGGCGCAGGACGTGGCGCGCCTTGCCCGGCCCGGAGCCCTATACATCGACACCAGCACGGTCTCGCCCGAGATGTCCGCCCGCGTGGCTGGGCTGCTGCGCGAAAGCCAGATCGTCTATTTGCGCGCCGCCGTGTCCGGCAACAACGTCATGGCCGAGGCTGCGCAGTTGACGCTGCTGGTGTCGGGCCCGCGGGACGCCTACGAGCGCATGCTGCCGCTCTTCAAGCTGTTCGGCCCAGGCCAATACTGGCTGGGAGAGGCCGAAGAGGCGCGGCTCATGAAGCTGGTGGTCAACCTGATGATCGCGCAGACCAGCGCCATGCTGGCCGAGTCGCTCGCCCTGGGCGCCAAGGGCGGCCTGCGCTGGGAAGACATGTGGGAAGTGCTGACCCACAGCGCGGTGGCGTCTCCCATTCTCAAGGCGAAGTCCGCCCAATTGGCGACGCGGGACTACAGCCCCACCTTCACCGTGTCCCAGATGGCCAAGGACGTAAAGCTGATCCTGGCCGAGGCCGAGCGCCTGCAGGTGGCGCTGCCGCAGACCGCGATGACGTTGCAGTCCCTGCAGTCGGCGGCGGCGCACGGAGATGCGGACGCGGACTACGCGGCCGTCATCCGTTGCGCGCAACGGGCGGCCGGCCTGGCGTAGCGCGGCCTCAAGCGACCGTCGAGGCCGGTCAGGGCGAAGGTGGAACCAGCGCCTTGAACCCCGCGCTGAAGAAAGGCAGCATTCTCTTGAACGCGGCCTCTACGTCGCTGGCCTTGATCAGGCCGGCCGACAGGTTCTCCACGCGGCCCGGTTCCGCGACGATGGAGACCATGCCGCCCACCATGAGGCTGAACGCGTAGTAAAGGTCCTTCTGCGGCATGGTGGGGAAGGTGCGCTCCAGCTCGTCCAGGTACTGCCGCGCGACCGGGTCGTAGTGCTGGTCGATGACTTGGGCGAACTCCGGCGAGTTCGCGTGCCGTGCGATGAACAGCGAATAGTTCTTCCAGCCCTTGCCGCCCGCCGCGCTGCGCTCCACGAACGGCCACACATAGCCCGAGACGATGTCTTCCACGGGCACCGGCTTGCCCCGGGCCGCGGCTCGGGCCCGGGCCGCGTCCAGGGCCTGGATGCGTTCTTGCGCCATATAGGCCGCGCGCCGCTTGATGACTGTGCTGAACAGCACGTCCTTGGTGCCGAAGTGGTAGGTCACCAGCGCAATCCCGCAGCCCATGGCCACGGCCACATCGCGCATGGACGTCCCGTGGAATCCATGGGCGGCAAACAGTGCTTCCGCTGCGTCCAGCATGCGCTCGCGCGTCTCATCGCCGTCGCGCCGGGCGTTTGCCCGTGCAACGCCAGGCTGGCGTGCGGGGGAGGGTTTTTTGCGGGGAGATTTGCGTGGTGCGGGATTCGCCGCCATTGTCGGGCAAGCCAGTGTGTATTTTCCGAGTCTGCTAGAGAGTCTACTGGACTATGCGCCCAAAATCTTGCGGAACGCGCTTCGACTTGAACAAGGACTACCCGCTGGACTTCGCCCCGCTGGGAGATGCCAGGCTCGTGTTGCGCCAGATGATGGACATGTTCAAGACGTAGCCTCGCTTGGGCCTGCTCTTCCACCCGGCCGCCGTCCGCGGCGTCAGCCCAGCCCGTGGTACTTGCGCCCGATCTCCATGGTGGCCCGGTAAAAGCCTTCCTTGCTGCCGCAGTCGTAGCGCGTGCCCTCGTATTCGTAGCCGAAGACCTTGCGCGACCGCAGCAGCGCGGCGATGGCGTCCGTGAGCTGGATCTCGCCGCCGACGCCGGCCTGCGTGGCTTCGAGAATGCCGAAGATCTCGGGCTCGAGAATGTAGCGCCCGACCACCGCCAGGTCGGTCGGGGCGTCTTCGGGCCTGGGTTTTTCGACGATGCCGCTCAGCCGCATCACGCCCTGCGCTTTCGGGCTGCCGGACACGATTCCGTACTGGGCCGAATTGGCCTTGGGGATCTGCTGGACCGCCACGACGCTGCCGCCGTATTCCCGCGCCACCTTCGTCATTTCGCCGATGACGGGGGCGTCGGCGTCGATCATGTCGTCGGCCAGCAGCACCGCGAACGGCTCCGCGCCCACCAGCGACGCCGCGCAGAGCACGGCGTGGCCCAGGCCCAGGGCGGCGGGCTGGCGTGTATAGACGCATTTGACGCTGTCGGGGACGACGTTGCGCACGCTCTGGAGCAAGGCATTCTTGTTTTTCAGTTCCAGGTCGCGTTCCAGTTCGGGCACGCGGTCGAAATGGTCCTCGATGGCGCGCTTGTTGCGGCCGGTGACGAAGATCAGTTCATTGATGCCGGACGCGATCGCTTCTTCGACCGCGTACTGGATGAGAGGCCGGTCCACGATGGGCAGCATCTCTTTCGGCATGGCTTTGGTGGCGGGTAGAAAACGGGTGCCCAGACCCGCGACAGGGAATACGGCTTTTCTGATCGGATGCATGCAATGCCCCTTTGTTGTTGGTTGCCCTGACTGAGAGGGCGACGCGCACGCCGATAGCAATCGACGTACCCGGCCGGCGGCTGGCGGCGCTCAACGCTGGTCCGCCGTGCCGCCCGAGCCCGAGGATGCGCCGGAGCCGGGCGAGCCGCCCTGGCCGGTCGAACCCGTGGTCGCGCCGGAGGAACCCTGGCTGCCGCGCGCGTCCGTGCCGCCTTGCTCGGCGCGGTCGCGCCCGCGCGTGGATTGCTCGGAGGATTGCGCGGGAGGTAATTTTTTCCGTTCCTGCTCGGTTTTCCCTTCGCCGCGCTGGCGCTTGCCGGTATCGCCGTCGGCGGAGGAGGGCGGCCGTTCCTTCGGCGGGGGGCCCGCGGGGGCGGCCAGCGCGGCCGATCCTCCCAGCACGAGCATGGCTGTCGCGAATAAGGTGGCGGATCTGGCTGACATGGGATCTCCTGCGCGGGTATTGCGTGTTGCCAGTGCAAATGCCGTGCCGGGCCCGACGCTTGCTGTAGCCGTCGCGAGTCCAAGCAGGAGCACGGTATGAACGGTGATCAGCCTGTCGTTCCTTCCGCCGGCGTAGCCGCCGACGACAATCCCGCCGCGCCGGGACGCCGCAGCGTCCTGAAGGCGCTTGCGCTGGGGGTGCCCGGCGCGCTGGCCGTGTCGGGGGCGCAGACCGTCGCGCAGGCGGCGCAGCCCGCGCAGGCGGCCGACGCCGCGCAGCCGGCGCCCCTGCGGTTTTTCAACGCGCAGGAAGCAGCGCTCATGGACGCCATCGCCGCCCGCCTGATTCCGGCCGACGACCTGGGCCCGGGCGCCAAGGAGGCGGGCGTAACCGTATTCCTGGACGGCCAATTGGCCGGCGCGTGGGGCGCGGGCGATCATTTGTACCGGCAGGGGCCGTTCCAGGAAGGCACGCCGGAGCAGGGCTATCAGCTTTCCTTCACGCCCGCCGAGATGTACCGCCGCGGCCTCGCCGCGTTCGACGCCGCGGTGCGCAAAAAGGAGGGCAAGGGCTACGACGAGCTCGGCGCCGAGCGGCAGGACGCCTGGCTCGCAGCCATGCAGAAAGGCGAACTCGATTTCGATCCGCTGCCGGCGCAGGTGTTCTTCCAGGCTTTGCTGGAAGGCACGACGGAGGGCTTCTTCAGCGACCCGCTTTATGGCGGCAACAGGAACATGATCGGCTGGAAGCTGGTGGGTTTTCCGGGCGCGTACGCAAGTTTCTCCAACGACATCGAGCGGCATGGCGTGGCCTGGCGCGGCACGCCGGTTTCCATTGCGCAGGCCCGCGGGCACCATGCCGCGCCGGCCGGCGAAACCCCACACAAACCGGGAGGCGGCCATGGCTAAGACCATGCCGGCGGTGGACGTGGCCATCATCGGGGCCGGCTGGACCGGCTCCATCATCGGCAAGGAGCTGGCCGCGGCCGGCCAGCGGGTGGTGGTGCTGGAGCGCGGCGAGCCGCGCTGGCCGTCGCCGGATTTCCAGGGGCCCAACGTCCACGACGAGCTCAAGTACACGCGCAGGCATGCGCTGCACCAGAACACCGCCAGCGAAACGTTCACCTTCCGCAACCACGGCGGGCAGATCGCCCTGCCCATGCGGCGCTGGCAGTTCGCCTATCCCGGAACGCACCTGGGCGGCGCGGGCAATCATTGGTCGGGGGCGTACTACCGGTTCGATCCGACCGACTTCAATATGCGCAGCCACTACACCGAGCGCTACGGCGCCGGCATCTTCGACGAGGACCTGACCTGCCAGGACTGGCCGCTGAGCTACGAAGAGCTGGAACCGTACTTCGACCGCTTCGACTACCTGATAGGCGCCTCGGGCCAGGCGGGCAACATCAAGGGCCGCAAGCAAGAGGGCGGCAATCCCTTCGAGCCGTGGCGCTCGCGTCCCTATCCCAACCCCCCCATGAAAGTGCCGTACGCGCCGGCCCTGTTCGGCGAGGCGGCGCGCGGCCTGGGCTACCACCCTTATGTGCAGCCGTCCGCGCTGTGCACGCGGCCCTATGTGAACAGCGAGGGGCTGCAGATGAGCGCCTGCGTGTACTGCGGATTCTGTTCCAACTTCGGCTGCGAGCACTACGCCAAGGCCTCGCCGCAGGTCTGCGTGCTGCCGGTGGCGCTGAAGCTGGAGAACTTCGAGCTGCGCACCGGCGCCCACGTGCTGCGGGTGGAGCTGACCGCGGACCGCAAGCGGGCGCGCGGCGTGACCTACGTGGACGGCGCGGGCGCCGAGGTGTTCCAGCCGGCCGAGGCGGTGGTGCTGTGCGCGTTCGGCATCAACAACGTGCGCCTGCTGCTGCTTTCCGGCATCGGCGAGCCTTACGACCCGGTACGCAACACCGGCGTGGTGGGGCGCAACTACACGCACCAGACCACATCGGGCGTCAATCTCTTCTTCGACGAATCCTTCAATATCAATCCCTTCATGGGCGCGGGCGCGGTGGCGGTGACCATGGACGACTTCAGCGCCGACAATTTCGATCATGGGCCGCTGGGATTCGTGGGCGGCGGCTATCTGCAGATCCAGGTGGTCAGCGGCGCGCCGATAGGCTATCACCCGGTGCCCAAGGGCACGGCCGCCTGGGGCAGCGCCTGGAAACAGGCGCTGCGGCGCTACTACAACCACTCGGCCTCGATCACCATCACCGGCGCGGCGCAACCCACGCGCGGCGGCTACCTGAGCCTGGACCCTACCTACAAGGACGCCTGGGGCCTGCCGCTGCTGCGCATCACCTACGACCTGCCCGACAACGATATCCGCATGTCGGCCTTCCTGACCGAACGGGGCGACGAAATCGGCCGCGCCATGAAAGGCGTGCAGCGCACCGAGCCGGGACCGCGCAAGCGGCCCTTCACGGCCGCGGCGTACCAGTCCACGCATCTCACCGGCGGGGCGGCCATGGGCGCCGATCCCCGCACCAGCGTGGTGAACCGTTACGGCCAGGTATGGGACGTGCCCAACGTGTTCGTGACGGGCGCGGCGCTGTTTCCGCAGAACTCCGGCTACAACCCCACGGGCACGGTCGGCGCCACGGCCTATTGGATCGTGGAAAAGATCAAGTCCGATTACCTGAAGTCGCCAGGCCCCCTGGTGACGTGAGCGACGCAGCCGGGGTGACATCATGGGCATGCCTTTACGCAGCTATGTGGCCTTGGGCCTGATCGCGGCCGCGCCGCTGATCACGCTGGCCGCGGCCTTCTATCAGATGTATGGCAAGGGCGGCGACGGCCTGATCGCGCCGTCCATCGTCGCGCAGCCCGCCGCGCCCGCTGCGGCGCCGCGCGCAGCCGCAGCTCCCGCTGCGGCGCCGGGCGCGGCCTTGCCCGAGGTGGCGCAACCCCGCCCGGCCGCGCCGGTCCCGGGCCGCAGCGCCATGGACTTCGCGGCCTATCGTCCCGCCTGGGAAGCCGCATTGCAGCGCGCCGACGTCGACGCCGGCAAGCAACTGGCGCAGGCGGGCAAGGCGGGAGTGCAGGCCTGCGTGGCCTGCCACGGGCAGGCGGGCGTCACGCCGCTGGGCGGGGCCTTTCCCAATCTGGCGGGACTGACCCAGGACTACCTCGCCAAGCAGTTGTGGGACTTCCGCGACGGCAGCCGCCAGCATCCGGTCATGAGCGGGATCGCCAAGGGGCTGTCGGATGAAGAAATCGCGCATCTGGCGCGCTATTACGGCGGCCTGCCGCCAGGCGCCCCGACGGCCGGCAAGGACACGGGCGGGCACGAGGCCGCCATCCGCCTGGACACGGTGGGCGACGGTCCGCGCGCGCTGCCGGCCTGCGCCAATTGCCATGGCCTGCAAGGCCGCGGCGAGGGCGCGCTGCTGCCCCGGCTGGCGGGGCAGCCCGCGCCGTACTTCGTGGACCAGATGAATGCGTTTCGCTCCGGCCAGCGGCAGAACGACGACGTGGGCGCCATGCGCGCCTTCGCGCAGCGCCTGACCCCCGAGGAAATCGGCCAGTTGTCCCGCTACTACGAAAGCCGCTCGCCGGCGCAGGAATAAGCGGTCCCCTGGCCTAATGGCGCAGGTACGGCGGCGTCGCGGCCGGACGGCGCTTGTGTTCCGTGGCGTCGTAGCGGGAGACCAGGCGCTGGGCGACTTCCGGGGACACGGGCCGGCCTTCGAGGAAATCGTCGATCTCTCGATAAGCAAAGCCCAGCGCCGCTTCATCAGGATGCTGCGGACGCAGCGTCTCCAGGTCCGCGGTCGGAACCTTGGCGACGAGGTCCGGCGGCGCGCCCAGCGCCGCGCCGATTTCCCGAACGCAACGCTTGGTCAGTCCGCTGAGCGGCATGACGTCGGCCGCGCCGTCGCCATGCTTGGTGAAAAAGCCCGTCAGCGCTTCCGCGGCGTTATCGGTGCCCACCACCAGGCCCTTATGGGCGCCGGCGATCGCGTAGAGCGCGATCATGCGCTGGCGCGCCTTGATGTTGCCGGCGATGAAGTCCTCGGCATGCGCGTCCGCATAGTCGATGCCGGCCGCCTCCAGCGCAACGCGTTGCGCGTCCACGGCGGGCTGGATATTGAGCGTCATGCGCTTGTCCGGCGCCACGAAATCCATCGCGCGCCGCGCGTCCTGCTCGTCGCTCTGCGTCCCGTAGGGCAGGCGCGCCGCCACCAGCGCGCAGACGTGGCCCGAGGAGCGCAGCCGCGATACCGCAAGTTGCGCGATACGCCCCGCGACCAGGGAATCCACGCCTCCGCTGATGCCGATCACGTAGGCGTCCATGCGCGCGGCAAGCAGATAGTCGGCGAGAAAAACGATTCTGCGTTCCAGCTCTTCGTCGATATCGCAGTCCGGGCGAACCCCCAGGCCGCGGGCGATTGCGGCCCGGCGCGCTTCGATTTCCGCCTGCATGGCTGGTGTCATTCGTGTTCTCCCGGTTATCGCGCCGATTGCATCCAGGCCGCGCAGCCCGCCGGCGAGGTCGTGCCGCTGACATAGAGCGCGCCCGATCCGTAGAGCGCAAGCCCGTCCTGCCATGACAGATTCTGCACCACCCAGACGCCGCCGGCGCGATCGGTCCAGATGATGCGGGCATCGGTGCCGTCCAGCGCGCGCAGCAGCTCCCCGGCGGGCGCGTCGGGACGCATCGCCACCACCGTCGTGCCGGTATCGCCGCGCAGCGGAAACAGGTTGGCCAACGTCGCGCCGCCCAACGCCAGGACCAGCAGGCCGGCGGCGATATTGCGCCGCGGCATCGGCGGACCGCCGTCAGCCGAGCGCCCGCGCCAGCCCAGGAAAAACGGCAGCAGCCCGAAGACCGCCAGCCATGCCAGGTCCCAGAACAACGGCACGTCCGCATCCATGCGGATGCGGTGGATGCCGGTGATCCAGTGCGAGAACAGCGCGTCGACGATATGCCAGGCGCCGAACCCCATCCAGAACGCCGGCCACAACGGCCGCGTCGAGCCCGCCGGCGCGGCGGCGCGCGCCCGGTACAGCGTCCACAGGCCCGCCGCGGCCAGGATGTACATGAGCGCATGGAACAGGCCGTCCACCGCCACCTGCATGCGCAGATCTCCCAAAATGCCGGTCTGGATGGCCGACAGCAGGTGGTGCCACTGCAGGATCTGGTGCAACAGGATGCCGTCGAAAAAGCCGCCCATCGCAAAACCCAGCAGGCCGCCGGCGCGGCGCATGCGGCGCCCGGACGGGTCAGGGATAGAGGCAGGGTCCATGGACGGCTCCCGGTTCTTGGTGCCGGAGCAGTTCGGCAAGCGCCGTGCCCGACGCGTGGATCCCTGCCGGCGGCCCGGGGCCGAGCCGCGTCACGTGCGCCGGTTTCTTTGCCCGGCCGCATGCTTGCGCCAATAGCCGAACTCGTCCTCGCGGACCTCCAGGTCCAGTTCGGAGACGCGCAGCTGGAGCCGCTCCTGCGCGTCGGCGACGGCCTGGTTGTATACGACCGGCCCGATTTCCTCCAGGAAAAATCCCAGCAGCGCGGCCGCCGCGATATTGCCGATGGGCTCTTCCATGTGTTCATCGAAGTACCGCTGTATCGACGCGATCGCGGCGGCTCGAACCTGCTTTTCCAGTTCAATGGCCATCGGGCTTCTCCTTTCTACGGGGCAGGGCGCGCTTGCCGCCCGGGACGATGGCCGGCTTCGCGGTCCGGTCCAGCAGCCCCAGCAGGCAGTCCCGCACGCTGGCGACCGTTTCCGGCTGCGGCGCGCGCAACAGCACCTGCGCCTGCCAGAGTCCCTCGACCGCGAACCGGCAGGTCAATGACAGGTCGGCCGCGACTTCGTCGGGGCGGCAGAAGTCGTCCACCAATGCGGTGTGTATGGCCTGGTACTTCGGATCGGCCATCAACAGGGCCATGGCTTCGCGCGCCGCCAGCGCCGATTCGGCGGCCAGGCTCACGACCCGGATGTAGGTGCGGATGCGTTGATCCGCGCCGGCCGGCTCGGCCGCCAGCGCCTCATGCAAATTGTCGGAAAACTCCTGCATGAGGTGATCGAACAGGCCGTCCATCAAGGCCTGCTTGGTGCGGAAGTGGTACTGGATGCCGCCTTTGGACAGGTCGGTCCTGGCAAGCACGCTGTCGAAGGTGAGCGCGCCCGCGCCCTCATCGGCCAGCACCTGTCTTGCGGCTTCGAGAATCTGGACCCGCACGGCGGCGGGTTGCTTTGCTCGTCGTATGTTCATAAACAATCCATATGTATGGATTTATCATATCATCCGGGCGTGCCCGTTTTTTGCATGGATACCGATAAATGAACATCGTCAGCGACAGTACCCTCACGCGTGCGGATCTGGTCCGGCTTCTCGCGCAACCCCAACCCGTCACCGGGTTCGATCGCTGCTCCTTCGACGGGCAGGACCTTGGTTCGCTGGATCTCCGGAACATCCGCTTTACGGCCTGCTCGCTGGCCGAGGCCCGGCTGGCGCGCGCGACCTTGAGCGAAACGATATGGGAGCGGTGCAGGATCGGCCTGGGCGACTTCGAGCTGGCGGACCTGACGGACGCCAGCTTCACGGCCTGCGATCTCCACATGACCAAGTGGGCGCGTTCCCGGCTGTCGTCGGCGACGATTTCCGATTCGAAACTGAACGGGGCCGGTTTCTCCGAAGTCCACGCCCTGGGCCTGAGCCTGCGCAGCTGCCGCCTGGTGGGCGCCCAACTGCGCGGCATGTCGTTCAGGAAGCAGGTGCTGGACCAGCTGGATTTCTCTGACGCCGACCTGGGCGGCTGCGATTTCCGCGACGCGGCGTTCAACGGCGGCAGCCTGCGCGGCGCCAGCCTGAAAGGGGCGAGGTTCCAGGGCGCGGATCTGCGGGCGGCCGAGCTCGGCGGCATCACGGTGTACGACCTGACCGGCTCGCTGAAGGGGGCGGTGATTTCTGCCGAACAGGCGGGACAGTTGATCGAATCGCTGGGCGTGCGGGTGATGTGACGACAATACTGTTCTGGCCGCGCCGCCTGGTTGGTCAGAAGCTGGCCGCGAGGCGCAGCGCGGCCGTGTAGCCTTCGGCGCGGTTGCGCGCGCCGAATTCCTTGTAGACGTGCAGCCAGACGGGCGGCAGGCCCGGTTTGTAGAAATGGACGGCCGGCCCCAGGGCGATCACCCGGGAACGGTTGCCGCCTTGCAGGCCGGGCGCGTCGTCGTCGGTGAACTGGCGGCTGTAGTAGCCGCCCACTCCCAGGGTCCACGGTCCCACGTGCTGGCCCAGCGCGAACTCGTGGCGGTATTCGATGCCATTGCGGTAGCCGGTGGCGTGGTTGCGCGTGCTGATGTCGACCTCAAAGCTCGAGGACACCTCGAAGCCGCCGTCGGTGATGTAGGTGAAATTGAAGATGGGAGAGAACGCCCAGTGATTCAGTCCCGGGTTCACGAGCCGCCGCTTGTCATAGTCCCCCGTGGGAGCCAGCACCTGGAACTGCGCATTCAGATGCAGGTTGGGCGACGGGTTCCATTGCAGGATCAGAGGCAGCAGCAGGGTGTCGGCGATCCGGAACGTTTCGCCGCGCAGCCGCAGCGGCCCAGCGGCCGTCGGCACGTCGAAGGCCGCGTCCATCCTGAAGAACGGCTGCACGATGCCGAAGCCGTAGCTTGCCCCCAGCAGCGTGGCGCGGGTCATGCGCAGATAGGCCGCGCTCACGGTGAAGACGCTGAGAGAAAAGTCGTCGTCCAGCGTCTCGCCATACTGGTTCTTCCGAACGGTGGCATGGTTGTACGAGGAACGCAGCGAGATCGTCCCGAACGGCGTCGGCGGCGGCGACATGCCGGCGCCGAAGTCATAGAAGCCGTTGACCGTGGTGGGTATGCCGTTCTCGGTGGCGGCCGCGTTTCCGGCCAGACCGAGGGCAGCCAGGACCAGCGGCGCCGCGACAGCCGGCATTGCATTGCGGATGTTCATGGAATTCCCCTTGTGCCCGGACGGCGTACATGGCGCCGCCCGGGCTGGAATAGGCAGGGCCCGACGCGGGAGCGGGTTTCAGCGGGCAGCGGCCGGTTGCCAGTCCGTGGCGCGGATGGGAGCGGACGCGGACGCGACCGTCACTTTGGACAACACCCAGGGCTCGCTGAACACGCCCCGCACGATGCGAGGACGCACCTCGTCGGGTATGTTGGCGAGTTCGCCCCAGAGACAGGACCAGCGCTGACATTCCTCGGTGAGCGGACGTGTCGCGGCTTCCCATGCGCCCAGCGCCTCGGGTATGTCCCGCCGGTCCTTCACCCGCTCCATGTAGGCGGCCAGGGCCAGGCCGTTCTGCATGGCCATGCCGCCGCCCTGGCCCAGGTTGGGCGGCTGGGCATGGGCGGCGTCGCCGAGCACGCAGGCATGGCCTGCGGACCAGCGCTTGCAGCGCACCACGGTGTAGACGTTCCAGAGCACGCTGCCATGCGCGATCCGGTCGAGCAGGAACGCCCATTCAGGAAAGGCTTCCCGCCAGCATGGCAGCACGCGCGTATCGCGCGCCGAGTCGTCGTCCTCGCGGCAGGTCAGCGCCAGGTAGATTTCGCGGGCGTTGATGGGGGTGATCAGCAGGCGCCGCGTGCCGTTCCAGATTTCGATGCACTTGCCGCGCGCGGCGGCGGGCAGTTCCTCCTGGGTCGCCTGCACGATGGTCCGCAGCGCGCCTTCCTCGGCCCGCTGGTGCACCTGTTCAAGGCCCAGGGCGCGGCGCACGGGCGACCAGACGCCGTCGCAGCCGATGGCGAGATCGGCTTTCGCGCGATCGCCGTTGGCGAATGTCAGGGTGCCGTCGGTGCCGGCGTCGACGACCTCCGCGCCTGTGACGATGCGAGCGCCGGCGGCGCGCGCGGCCGCCTCCAGGCCTGCGTGCAGCTCGCTGCGCGCGATCGCGACCACCCGCAATCCCGGGGGCAGCAGCGCGGGAACCAGTACCTGCCCGGCATGGTCGCGCTGTTCGATGCCCTCGGGCAGGAAGGCATTGCGCATGGCGCGTTCATAGGCGCCTATCTCCGATAGCACCGCCAGCCCGTTCGACCACAGATAGATGCCTGAGCCCGAGACGCGCAGCTCGGGCCTGCTTTCATAGACGGTCACGTCCCAGCCGCGCCGGGCAAGCGCCGCCGCCGCGGCCAGTCCGCCGATCCCGCCGCCGCTGATGATGGCTTGCATGTTCATGGTGTCCACTCCCCTGGTTCTTTGCGCATGGCTCGCGGCCGCGTTCAGGCGCGGCCCAGGCTGCGCGCGTAGCTCAGCACACCGACGCCGCCCATCCACTCGGGCACGGCTTCGTAGGCGACGATGTCGGCCGGCGCGTCGCGCATCGCGCCCATGAGCGCGGTCCACATCAGCATTTCCGCGCCGCCCGGACCCGCCTGGGCCCTGACCGTCTCGTGGGTGAGCGACAACATGAACTCGCGGTCGCCGGCGGCCAATTTCTGCAGGATGCGGTGGTCCCATTCGGCATTGACCAAGTCGCGGCCGGACGCGGCCATTTCGGCTTCGCGCCGCAGGATGGCCAGTGGCAGCTCCGGGTCCTCGCGCAGCGCGGCCGCGCCGAGGATCTGCCAGCGCTGCACGCGCTGCATCAGCGGATCGTCCGCCGCGTCCTCGTCGATGGTGATGGGCGGCCAGTGCGACAGGCCGCCGCTGGCCATGAGCGCGATGCGCTCGGGCCGCCGGTCCAGGACTTTGCGCACGCTGACGCCCAGTTCGTACGCGCGGCGCCACGTCGGCAGCGGCGGCGCGAAGCAGTTGAGGAAGATCGGCACGACTGGAATGCTGGCGCTGGGCCACAGGTACTTGGCCGGCATCAGCACGTTGTGCACGAGTTCGGCCGACTCGCTGCGGAACAGCTCGAAGCCGTCTTCCATGACGCTGCGGTAGATGTCCCCGGCCAGCGCCGCGTGGCCGGGGCGGGGCGCGCGCGGCATGCCGATCCAGTCCTGCGTCGCCTCGGTCGGCCCCCAGTGCGTGTCGCCGAGCGCGATGGCCATGCCCGGCATGGCATGCAGCGTATACATGTCGAAATGGTCGTTGACGAAGGCGACGATTACGTCGGGCCGAGCGGTTTCGATCTGGCGGCGCACCACGTCGAAGCCGTCCAGGAGGCGGCGCAGCGTTTCCGGCTGCGCAAGTCCGGTCTGGTTGCCCAGCCCCGGCGTGTGCGTCATCGCGAATGCGGCGACTATCGGCGTGTCCGTGTTGTCTTTCATGGCGGTTCCTGTTCTGCCTGCGAAGGGCGGTGAGTGGGCGTGCTTTCCGCGCCGCCCGCTCCTCCTCGAGCGGCGCGGAAGCCGGCGCGGCAGCAGTGCGCCGGATGAGCACGCGAGGCAGTATGGGATTTCCCCCGCGCGGCCGTCATCTCTCAAATGGGAGATGCCGGACCCGTTTCATGGCAAACCCCAGTTGCCGCGCCGGCGGGCTTGCCGGACGATGAGCGCTTTTCGTTCAGATAGTGTGGGTGTCTTCATGGCTCTCGGCGCAGCATCTGATTCTTTCCTGCTGGACCTGTATGCCTGTTGCACGGACCCGAGCCGCTGGGCCGGCGTGCTGGACCGGCTGTGCAGCGATGTCGGCGCGCATTCGGCCGTGCTGCAGTGCCTGGACCTGGAGGGCGCGCGCGCCGTTCCCTATTGGGCGGCGTACGACACGCGCATCGACATGGAGGCCTATCGGGCGGAGGTGTCCGACGCCCGCAATCCCCGACTGGAAGCCTGGCGTCTGCAGCGGGTCGCGCGACGGCCGGGCCGCATGGCCACCGACGGAGAACTCTTTCTGCCGGAAGAGGCGCCGTTACGCGACCGACTCCATCTGCAGTTGCGCCGCGCCGGCCTGGGGCGCTTCATGGGGGCCATGGCGCCCATGGGCGGCACGCACTGGGTGGCCATCGCGGTGCACCAGGACCCGCGCGATGAAGGCGGTTTTTCTCCGCG
>Ga0182742_1002171_pt1 | contig 22493 bp, 22 predicted proteins | sample eDN5th37CBELigMG_FD_128880 | JGI IMG/M metagenome (GOLD analysis project Ga0182742, IMG submission 128880) | Enriched Miracle-Growth compost microbial communities from Emeryville, California, USA - eDNA 5th pass 37_C BE-Lig MG (version 2)... ... | reverse complement strand
GATTAAATAATTGGACATTTCAAACCCCTTCCTGAATTTCTACAAAATGCTTTAAAGTAAGGCGCCTCAAGAGAGAAGAGGCATTTAGGAAACCAAATCAAATGTTAGAAAATTAAGTCGGACATATATATTAGGGCAAACAGCGTGTCATAAAGATGAAAAAACGATATAGTATAATAACTCTTCAGTAAAGAACGACGAAGATTATTCTTGAAAGCCCTTAATCTTAATAGCAGCATGTTTGAGGAGTGTATGCACGAAACTACACTAGTGCAATACAAGGAGGAAAGCATGCTAGGTATATTAGGCGGACTTTTAGCAGCTTGGTTACTGACTTTGCTTGGGGTTCATTCGTTTATTATTATTGGTTTGTCTGAACTGTTTCATCTGAACCTTACCATTGCAGGATATTATGTGCTGTTCGGTCTATTAGGGTTCGTTTTAGAATTAATGTCATCAAAAAAGAAAATGAGGTTTAAAAGGAAAAGAAGAAAATAGCACTTAAGTAAAAAGCTTGCATCTGACAGAATCAGCTGCAAGCTTTTTTAATCTTCATTTTGGGTAAAAGTTAGTTTCCTAATGCTCCTTCAACAGAATAATTTTCTAAATCAATTTCCAAATCGAGTTCAAGAGCAAGCTTAGCTAATTGAAATCCTAGAAATGGACCAACGGTTAATCCTGATGATCCTAATCCGTTCGCAACTAAAATGCCCTTCCAGCCTGGCAACGGTCCAATAATGGGAAGAAAGCCAGGTGTAAAGGGGCGAAATCCGACCCTTGTTTCTAGATAACCTGCTTCGGACAAACCTGGAGCTGTTTCCAACGCTTTAGTGAAAATCTCAGATACCCCTCCAGCTGTAACCATGGTATCGAAAACATCCGTATCTTCATGCGTAGAGCCAGCAACAACTCTATTATCATCAAACGCTAATAGATACAAGGTTCCAGGCGGCATAACAACCGGCTGCTTGCCGGCATTTTCATCCTTTACTTTTAAGTGGGAGATTTGAGCTTTTTGAAATCTGACTTTTAGGTCTACTCCTAAAGGACGAAGCATTTGCGGTGCCCAAGCTCCTGTACATATGATGACCGTATCTGCAATAATTTCTTTCTGACTCGTTACAATTCCTGTTACGCGGGTTCCATGAAACAGTAATCTTGCTTCGTCATAAATAAGTTCAGCCCCGTTTTTTTGAGCCGCCCGGAGCAGGGAATCCCTAAGTGCCCTGCCGTCAACGCGTGCTCCCCCGCTGACATATACAGATTCATACTCAGCATCGAGTGCAGGGAATAATTGTTTCGTTTCCTGTGAGCTAAGACGGGCAATCTCACCAATCTCAGGAGCATCTTGACGTCTAATGAGAGCCCGTTCAGCCATTTTTTCTAGCTTCTTCTCATCCTTATGTAAACTGATTGCCCCGACCCTAGAATATCCTGTATGTATTTCTCCATCCTCTTTTAGTTCATTGATTAAGTCTGGATAATACCGAGCCCCTGCTTTGGCCAGTTCATACCAGGCTTTATTGCGGCGCTGACTTAACCAAGGACAGACAATTCCAGCAGCAGCATCCGTTGCCTGTCCTTTGTCTTTTCGATCCACAACGATGACTTGAGCTCCTTTTTTGGCCAATTGATAGGCAGTCGATGCTCCCAGAATACCTGCACCAACAACAATAATTTTTTGCATTATAAGTACCTCTTGTCCTATGATTTTAAATAAGGGTGCCACAACACCCAATTTTTTTCTGCCCAACTGATTAGCTAGATATCTGACTCCAATGAATCTGTCAGGTTTTGTATTTGTTTTTCAAGCTCTAAATGGAATTGTTCTTTTCTCTTAGAACTCCAGCTAAGTTTTCGGCTCATTAGCTCCGTAACAGGTGTTTTCCATTTCTTTACCCATTCTATTTGAAAAAGTAAGGCTCCTGTTCTTCTCATAAAAAAATCAATTGGTGTATAAGCATATTCGTTTTTCATGCTATACATCACTTGTGCATAGAGCACAAGGGGAAGTCCAGATACTTCAGCTTCATTTTTATTCTTTTCCATTATCTCATAAACATCATCAATGTTTGAGCCGTATCTTTTTATAAGTGAATAAGCTTCATCTGCATGGAGTCCAAGCTCCAATCCCCGGCTAAGTTTCCTTTCGATAAAATCAGGAAAGTTTTTTGCGCCGCCAACAGAACCGCCTGAAATTGGCAGCTGCTTTGTTTGGCAGGGAGGAAAAGGAGTTTGAGCTTCTTTACAAAATTCTCTAGCAAGGGCATCTACAATTTTTTCAGCCATTTTGCGGTAGCCGGTCAGCTTCCCTCCTGCAATAGAAATTAATCCTGATGATGAAGTCCAAATTTCATCCTTTCGTGAAATTTCAGATGGTCCTTTGGAAGGTTCGTGAATAAGAGGTCTTACGCCTGCCCAGCTGGACTCAATGTCACTTGCCTGTACATTTAAATCTGGAAAAATATAATGAATGGTATTTAGGAGATAATCACAGTCGCTGGTTGTCATTCGCGGGTTTGTCAAATCTCCGTTGTATGGTGTATCTGTTGTGCCGACATATGTTTTTCCATCCCGAGGAATCATTAAGACCATTCGCCCATCAGGAGTGTCAAAATAAAGTGCCTGCTGGAGTGGAAAAACACTTTGGTCAAAAACAAGGTGAACTCCTTTCGTTAAAAATAAATGCTTATCCAGCAGGGAACGGTCTTGTTCTCTCAAGCTATCGACCCATGGTCCGGCTGCATTTACAATTTTTTTTGCGTGAATTTCAACCTGTTGTCCGTCCAGTTGATCTTCTATATAAACTCCTGCAAGCATTCCGTTTTGATAGATAAAATCTGTTGCTTTTGCATAATTCATGACGAGTGCGCCTTGTCTGGCTGCTTCTTTTAGTACTTCAATTGTCAATCTAGCATCGTCGGACCGGTATTCAACAAACAAGCCTCCGCCTAATAAGCCATCCTTTTTAAGTTTGGGCTCGAGAATCAGCATTTCTTCCTTACTTAGCATACGGCATCGTTCAGACTTTTTGACTCCTGCCAGAAAATCATATAATCGCAATCCTATTGAAGTGGTGAATCTTCCGAATCCAGTGTTTTTGTAGACGGGTATCAGCATTTTTAGCGGAGTTGTAACATGGGGTCCATTTTCATAAACGATAGCCCGTTCTCTCCCGACTTCAGAAACGAGTTTCAGTTCAAACTTTTTTAAATAACGCAGACCGCCATGAATTAATTTGGTGGACCGACTGGATGTTCCGGCGGCAAAATCCTGCATTTCAACAAGTGCGGTGTTCATGCCCCTGCTTGCCGCGTCTAATGCAATGCCAGCCCCGGTGATTCCTCCACCGATAATCAATAAATCAAACTTTTGGTGTTGCATTTTCTCTAAAATATGGCTTCTGTTTAAACTGGAAAAGGTTTCGTCCATCATGTATCCCCTCCGTTATAGAAAACATAATACAAGAATCTTAAGGATTTAGTATGCTATAATGGAAAAAGCCTAATTTTCTTGCAAAATTAGGCTCTTTTTTCATCATGAACATTCATCGCCTATGTTAAATCTTATTATGAATGGGGCTAGTCTTATGTAGGGAGTGACAAGGATATGAAATTTATCTTGCAGCTTTTTTTAATCTGGCTGATTTACGCTGTATCAGATTTAATTGTAAGGTTCCTAGATTTACCTATCCCTGCTAGTGTGTTTGGCATGATTTTATTATTTCTATTGTTAGTAAGCGGGATAATAAAGGTGCAGCATATTGAGAAGGCATCAACCTTTTTAAATAAGCATCTAGCCTTCTTTTTCATTCCCTTTACGGTTGGGTTAATGAATTATGGGGGACTTATACAAGCAAGCGGTATTCAATTGCTGATTATGATTGCTGCCAGCTCAGTTATTGGTCTACTCGTTACTTCCGGATTGACGCAGTTTCTAGCGAGAAGGGCGGGATCTAAGCATGAACAGTCTCAGTCTAACTCTCATTAGTATCGGATTGACGATTGTGATATATCTTGGTGCGAAATGGTTATCGGTACGAGTAGCATCACCGTTTACGACACCAGTATTAACTGCAACGGTTGTAATTATTACAGTACTCCATTTTATGGGAGTTTCCTATGAGCAATACGTACTTGCAAAGGATTGGATGACTTTTCTATTAGGTCCTGCAACGGTTGCACTTGCGGTGCCAATGTATCAGAATCGACAAGTGATTATGGAAAACTTAATTCCAGCTTTATTTGGTTTGACCATTGGTACTATTTCAACAATTATTTCTGCCGTTTGGTTTTCAAAAGCGCTCGGTTTATCGGAAACAATCCAAGCGACGTCGGCTGTGAAAGCTGTGACAACACCGGTAGCGATTGAAATCGTGACACTTGTGGGCGGAGACCCTGCGCTTGCAGCAGCCTTTGTTGTTATTGCAGGTATTTTTGGTGCTATTTTAGCACCTATGATTTTAACACTAACAAAGATATCAGATCCTTTTTCTCGGGGACTTGGCATCGGAACCATCTCACATGTTATTGGTACGACCCAGGCGGTAAGAGAAGGACCTATTCAAGGAGCGGTTTCAAGTATGGCGATGGGGTGCGCGGCAATCCTTACGTCAATTATTCTGCCTTGGCTTTATCCGTTTATTCAGCTATAAGATATAAGACCCATGTATATGATATAATTTAGAGGATTCGTATAAATGCTGGCTGTATAGTGAATTGGGATATTTTTGAAAAGTTAATAAATCAGATTATAATTAAATGAAGATAGTGTATGTTAATGAAGGAGTGATAGATGATGGTTAAAAAAATGAATGTAGAAAGTTTTAATCTTGACCATACAAAAGTAAGGGCACCTTATGTTCGTCTTGCTGGTGTAAAGACCGGACAAAATGGGGATGTCATTCATAAGTATGATGTTCGTCTGAAGCAACCGAATAAGGAGCATATGGAAATGCCAGCTCTTCATTCACTGGAGCATTTAATGGCTGAAAATATTCGTAATCATACAGACCAGGTTGTGGATGTGAGTCCTATGGGCTGCCAGACCGGCTTTTATTTAACGATGATTAACCATGATAATCATGATGAAATCTTAGATATTTTGGAAAAGACCTTAAAGGATGTTCTTGAAGCGGATGAAGTGCCGGCATGCAATGAGGTTCAATGCGGCTGGGCAGCCAGTCATAGTTTAGAAGGTGCGAAAGATCTTGCGAGTGAAATGCTCGCAAAGAGAAATGAATGGCAAGATGTTTTTGGAGAATAATAATAGGATAATGACAATAAAAAGCTGATTTCTGTCGAAATCGGCTTTTTACTTATTTAAGGAAGATGCTTTCTTCTAAAAAAATATATTGATATATAGAATGTATGGATATTTTGTATTGCAATACCTAAACTACTGGTATATGATGATTTCTTGTGTCATGAACTGTTCATCATGTGAACTAATTGTACATCAGGGGGAACAAACATGAATCAAACGATGAATTCTGACCGCCCACCCTATGGACTGATTGCCGTTCTGCTGGTTGGTGCTTTTATTACATTTTTAAATAATACATTATTAAATATTGCCTTACCTTCCATTATGAAGGATTTAAATATCGAGACCGCAACCGTTCAATGGTTAACAACTGGTTTCATGCTGGTAAGCGGGATTATGATTCCAACTACGGCCTTTTTAATTCGTAAATACTCGGTTAGGCAATTATTTCTAACGGCAATGGGATTATTTACTGCGGGAACGATTATTGCTGGGATATCTCATCTCTTTTTCATTTTGTTATTAGGACGGATGGTTCAAGCTGCTGGAGCAGCCATCATGATGCCATTATTAATGAATGTGATGTTAGTAAGCTTCCCAATTCACAAACGGGGAACAGCGATGGGAGTATTCGGTTTAATCTTAATGTTCGCGCCGGCCATTGGGCCTACCTTATCGGGGTGGATTGTAGAGCATTATGATTGGCGAATGCTGTTCCATTTTATTACGCCGATTGCCGCAGTTATTCTTTTGATTGGCGTTTTCATGCTAAAGGATAAAAAGGAGAAAGTGAATATCAGACTTGATTCTTTATCCGTGTTTCTGTCGAGTATTGGATTCGGCGGATTACTATATGGCTTTAGTTCTGCAGGAAATCAAGGTTGGGATAACCCGCAAGTAGATATAACGATTGGTATCGGGGTTATTTCACTAATATTATTTATTTTACGGCAGGCAAAGCTTGAAGATCCGATGCTTAACTTTGGTGTATATAAGTATCCGATGTTTGCTTTATCATCCGTCATTACGATGATTATGAACATGGCTATGTTTTCCGGCTTTTTACTTTTGCCCATTTACGTTCAGACGATTCGCGGCATCTCTCCAATGGACGCTGGATTAATGCTGTTGCCGGGAGCCCTGCTTAACGCTGTTATGTCTCCTGTAACAGGGCGATTATTTGACAGAATCGGAGGCAGAATTTTGGCGATTACCGGATTAGCCATTACGGCGATTTCAACTTATTTATTTAGTCAGTTAACATTTGAAACAACCTATATGTATCTAGTCATTATTCATGCTATTAGGATGTTTGGATTATCACTTGTGATGATGCCTGTTTCAACAAATGGGTTAAATCAGCTTCCAAGACGGTTATATCCACATGGAACGGCCATGAATAATACATTAAATCAAGTTTCTGGAGCAATTGGTACAGCGCTATTGGTAACGCTCATGTCAATCCGTACGGAAACGGTGATGTCTCGGTTGATGACAGATGCGATTCACCAAGGCGGAGTTCAGCCGACAGCAGAAATACAGCAGCAAATGCTCCTGACAGCTACATTAGACGGAATTAATTTTACCTTCTTTGTTAGTACCATCATCATTGCTCTTGCCCTAGTTTTGGCTTTCTTTATTAAACGGGCAACACCGGCAGAGGACCCAATAGAAAAAAAACCTAAGCAAATAAAGCCTGTAACGAAATTAGCCGGTCATTAATATATCAGCAGCAAATAGAAACTCGTTAGAAGAAGAGTCAGTGACGCTTCTCCTAACGGGTTTTTTATCTGATGGAACGGTTTAGCCTTATACAAATTTTAGAATGACAAATTATTGTCTGTACTGTGATATAAATCAATCTCTAAACTTCAATGATATGATATGGTTTAAATAGAATTGTAATTTTAATATAGTAAATACATGAAGAAGTGAGGGTTGTGAACGGTGACTATTGGACAAAAAAAAGCACTCAATAATGGGCCGAGAATCCAGAAAGAGAAAGAAACGGTCTCAAAAATGATTGAAGTCTATTGTCGGAAAAATCATCATCATCTCCACGAACTATGTGAAGAGTGTCAGGACTTACATCAATATGCGATGAAAAGATTATCGTTTTGCCAGTTTGGGGAAGATAAAAGTTTTTGTTCCTATTGTCCAGTCCATTGCTATAAACCAGACTATCGCCAAAAGATTAAGGATGTAATGATTTTTTCAGGTCCATGGATGCTGCTGTATCATCCGTTGATAGCTGTTAAGCATATTTGGCAGGAAAAGGTTACGCATCGCCATTGATGATATAGGAAGTAATAACAAATTGGAGTTTGAAAAAAGTAACTTTATTCAATGGAGTTACTTTTTTGTGTTGAGCGCGTTTGATTGATTAGAGAATATATAGTATCTATAAAAAATAGAATGGAAAGGAGGATAAAAGGAGGAGAAAAGGTATGCCAGTTCATGTTGTAAAAGCTGGTGAAAGTTTATGGTCGATTTCTAGAAACTATAGCGTTCCATTGTCAACCATTGTTCGTTTGAATGGATTACCATCTGATAATACAATCGTACCTGGACTTGCCCTTTATATTCCCGAAACCGGACATCTATCGATTCGTGTTCATGAGGTAAGAGCAGGAGATACACTTTGGGGCATTGCTCAGCGGTACAATACGTCTGTTCCGGCTATTGTCAATGAGAATCCTAGTTTAGTAACGCCTAATCTCTTATCTATTGGACAAATGTTACGAATACCTTCACCGGTTAAGTTGAGCATTTCAACATTAGGCTTCATTTTGCCGTTTTCGTTGGAAGCTTCCATTCAAAGCCTAGAGGCTGTTGCAGATCAATTAACTTACTTAGCAGTCACTGCTTATTCCTTAACCAGTGAAGGATATGCGTTTATGAATTTAAATGATAGCGGTATCGTGGAAAGATGCAGACAGCTGAATGTTATTCCATTATTAATGATTCGCAATCTATCTGACGGATTTAATCCAGGATTGATTGGATCTGTACTGGGAAATCCACAGTACCGGAACAATTTAATTATAAGTCTTGTGCAGTTAGCTAAACAAAGAGGCTATGAGGGAGTCAGCGTTGACTTTGAGTTTATTCCTCCGGAGCGACGAAATGACTTTATCTTATTTTTACGAGATTTAAAGACTCGATTAGGAAATCTGACTTTACATGTAAACGTACATGCAAAAAGTGAAGACCTGCCTCTGAATCCAATAGTTGGGGGCTACGATTATAGAGCGATTGGAATGATTTCGGATATCGTTGCTATAATGACCATTGACTATGGTTATCCTACAGGCCCTCCCGACCCGATTGCTCCGATAGACTGGGTTGAAAGAGTTATCCAGTATGCGATTACACAAATCAATCCAAGGAAACTTCAAATTTCACTCCCTTTATATGGATATGATAAGGCAGTTACAAGTCATTTGACGACTGCTATGTCAGTTCAAGCTTCGCAAAATTTTGCTCTCTCAATGGAAGCCCTTATACAATACGATGTTGCTGTGCAAGCACCATGGTATCGCTATTGGAGGGGGAGTGAAGAGCATATCGTTTGGTTCGAAGATATTAGAAGCTATATAGAGAAATATAATCTAATGGACTTCTATCAATTATTTGGAACAACCTTCTGGCAAATAGCCCTGCCTGCTCCACAAAATTGGGCATATATAAGGGATAGGATAGATGTAATTAAATTTTAGAAAAATAAAAAGGCAGCAGGAAAGAGAATAGCTGCCTTTTATTATGGAGCATTTGATAGTTACCCCTTAATTCCCTGCAGCCATTCTTGATAGCATTCATCACATAATAATTCTTCTCTTTCTGAATTTGCCATGTGGAATGTTACGTGATGAACCCCGTTTTCTTCTGTTTCATTTGTGCAGTAAAAACATTGATATGACATGTGACATCCTCCTAATTGTTGTATAGCTTTAGTTTGAAATGAATGGACCGTTTTATTCTGATTTATATTTTGCATATTTGGATTATATAGGGAGAAACTATCCTTGCTATCAAACGGAGGTGGGGGTTAATAAATGGATGAGCAAATGTCTTACGGTGATGATTATAAATTTATTCCAGCAACGTCAATAGGAAGTGGGGTTGGAGTAGAAGTATTACCGGATTTATTTTGCCATACGATTCAAATAGTAAATATTTGTTTAGTCGGACAGCCGGATTCAAAGGATTTTGTGCTGGTGGATGCTGGTATGCCACAATCGGCAGATGAAATTATTTCAGTAACGGAGGAACGTTTTGGAGAAAATAATCCGCCAAAAGCAATCATATTAACACATGGGCACTTTGATCATGTTGGCGCCATTATTGAGTTAGTCAACCATTGGCAGGTTCCTGTATATGCACATGAATTAGAAATGCCCTATTTGACGGGGAAAAAGAGGTATCCTGAGCCAGACTCTACCGTTGAAGGAGGGATGGTTGCCAAAATGTCCCCTATGTTTCCGATTGAGCCCATAAACTTAGGCAATCATGTGGAGGCCCTCCCAGCAGATGGGAGTGTGCCGCATATGCCATCGTTTCGGTGGACCCACACTCCTGGACATACACCAGGACATATTTCCCTTTTTCGGGAGCAAGATCGTGTATTAATTGCCGGAGATGCTTTTGTAACAGTGAAACAGGAGTATCTTTATAAAGTATTGACACAAGAACAAGAAATTAGCGGCCCACCGAGATATTTAACGCCTGATTGGGAGGCGGCATGGGACTCAGTGAAGAAATTAACCGCGTTAAATCCGTCTGTCGCTGTTACTGGACACGGGCTGCCGATGTCAGGGGAATTATTATCGGATAGTTTGCAAAAGCTAGTAACAGAATTTGATCAGATTGCTATACCGGACTACGGGAAATATGTTCCAAGAAACATTCATTAATCATTACAGGGTAACTGGAGACCTTCATTAACAAAAAAAGGATGAAACCTCGACATGAGATTTCATCCTTTTGAAGGTGGATACTATTGCAGACCTTCAATTCTAATCTGCTTTGCAGGTAAAAATTCTTCGCCTGTTTCCAGATAGATTACTGATACTTGATCACCGGGCTCTAGATAAATAGCCATTGGCGAGTTAGCTGATGATACTGTATAGCTGTGACCGTTGTCTAATAAGAAGGTAACCATCGTATTTTCACCTAATTTTTCCTTGTATACTCTAACTACAGTGCCATTAATTTGCTTCTCCTCTGCTTCCGAACTTCCGTCAACCGAGCTGCCTCCACGCTGCAAGGCGGTTTTATATAATTTTAACGCTTCATTAGGAGTGTCGCTGTAGACGGAGATTTCAGGATTTGCCGCAGAAACGATAAAGTAGTTTTGCAGGAATCCATTTGCATCCAATACAGGTGTCAGCCAGCTTGCTTCACCGTAAAAATTATAAAGAATCGGCATTTCTCCGTTCCATTTTTTTTCGATAAATTTCTTTTCAATAATCTGTAGTGCTCCTTGTGAATCCATATAGGATTCTTCTAGATTACCGGTATAGTAGGTGGCTTCACCTGTTCTTGAATTGGTCAGTGAATAACCAAGCATTGAGTCTACACCTTCCTTTGGACTAGTGAAATCTGTGAAATAGTACATTACTCCATTTTCATCAAAAATGGGGCTGACATTGGCTTCTGTCCCTTCATCAGATGGAAGCTTTACATCGGATTTTCCAAATTTACTATTCCAAAAGCCATGGATGTAATTTCCAAAATAACTATTCTGTAAGCTTACGACTTCAGGAGATACAGAACCATCTATAAATTGAGGTGCATCCTTTAAATGATATAATTCCATCACACCGGACTTGGGTTCCACCATAACAATTCCTTTCACGCTGAATCCATTACGGGCAGAAATAAATTCTCCGAAAGAGCGGATATAATGAGGATTCCCTTCATCATCTATCTCTAGTTGAACATCTCCGTAAAAGATAAGTTCTGGATATTGCATACGAATATGACGTTCGATATTTTTATTGAAAAACGATGATGGTGTATAGGACATTTCTGCTTTGATGAATTTAGGATTAGCAGAAGAATCAGTTGCACTAATGGTAAAGTATCCTGGAGTTACGTCTCCATTTAACCATTTGAAGAAGCCGGAAAATTCTACAGGGGCAATATATACATACTCGCCATTGATCTTTTGGATTTGAAGATTCCCAAGCTCATAATAACTGGTATTAGGTACTTGGCCAAAGGCCTTTTTCATTTTATTCCGGGCAAATTGAGGAGGCACACTGGCAGGCGTTTCTTTCTCATCAAAAGTTTCAATTTCGATTTGTTCTTCCATACTGGCTGACATATACTTTTCGTCTGCATTAAAAAGAAAAGCAGTCAGTATATACACGCCAACGATAAGACTGCCTAAGCAGAGCGTGGCTTTAATCATTCTTTCCTTTCCGGTTGACATTAGAGATCCGGCAGCTGTAATAATGATGGCAAATAGCCATAACGAAGAATAATTTCGATCAAGATTAGTGAGATAATAGAATGTAAAAACTCCAGCTATTAAGATAATGATGACAGCTATCAAAATACCAGACTTTGGTTGTTTTCCTTCTTTTTTGCTTGTTTTTTCTGTTTTGGAAAAGGGGATAAGAACAAGCGCAGCTGCTAATCCAGCGATTAGCGAAAATAGAAAGATATTTCCCATAGTTTCACTCCTTTAGCGGTTGTGTAATCATATTTACGTACTACCTATACAGAAGGATTCACTTTGGGAATAATTACTATTTGTAAGGTGCGCGAAATGATTTAAAGGAAGGATAGATATATAAGTTTATCCTTGATAAGCATAGACAATTTTTACAGAAGCATTGATTGTGTAATCACCAGCTTGTATCGGCGGCGCTTCAATTTTTGTGACAGCAGCAGCTCCAGCAGAAAAAGCGGGGAATGGTCGTATCGGCTGAATAAGCTGCTCTGTTATTTTTATAGGTATAGGGCTTAGTGATGCACCTATTGTTTTGGCTATTTCATCAGCCTTTTCCTTTGCGTTTTGTACGGCTTTTTTTAATGCCCTCCGATAAAAGGCATCCTGCTGGGATATAAGAAACTGAAGCATTCCGCTGCGATTTGCCCCATTTTTTACGGCTGTATCATAAATGATTCCGATGGTGCCCAAATCCGTCACGGTTACCTCAAATTGGTGCTCTACTTCATAGCCTCTAAGTGTTGATTTCCCTTCAATATAATCATAACGGGGATTCACGGAATAAATGGTCGTTCTAATCTCGTTGTCATTAATTCCTACTTGTAGTAACTTTTGTATAACTGAATTTGAAATACTTGTATTTTCCTCCTGGGCAATTTGCACATCGGAATTTTCTGTTACTACGCCTAATGTTATGATTGCCTGGTCGGGTTGAGCCTTTAATTGACCTTGGCCTTCAATTATCATGGTAAAAGGATAGTAGTTTCTATTAGGTGAACGTTGTTGAAAGTGCTGGAATCCTGGGTGAAAGTGCATGTCATCACCTCTTACAATCTTTTTAAATTACAGACTAGTATATGTAGGTTATTTAGGCATTGTTCCTTTATACTTCATAAAAAGGTTACAATGATAGAGAGAGAGTAATTTTAATTATAATGAAATTATAGATATAATAAATGAGTCACATTTGTATATATATGTTCTTTTTAATACTTCGACATATACTAGTGGATATTTGACTCATCTAACCATATCGCAACCTTTCAGCGGAGCTGAAAGGCGTGTGAAAAGGAATTTTCACACGGATGAGTCAAATATCTAGCGGAAGAACCATGTTTACTACCCGTACATGATAGAAAAAATTCCTATATCGATTTAATAAGTGGGATATATATAGATAGTGGGTGCATTAATAGGCGTTTTTATCTTTTTTGTGGTTGAATGGAGGTGTAGTATGGATTTACATCAATTATATATTTTTACGAAAGTGGTAGAGCACAGAAGCTTTTCAAAAGCGGCTGAACATGTTTATTTAAGCCAGTCAACCGTCAGCTCTCATATTCATTCATTGGAGAAAATGTTTAATGTTACTCTTTTTGACCGGGTTGGCAGAGAAAGTGTCCTGACGCCTCATGGTGAAAGATTATATGAATGGGCCTTAAAATTATTAGAATTAAAGGACCAGGCATTGCTTGATTTAAGCCAGGATATGACAGAATTTAAGGGGAACATCCGCATTGCAGCCAGTTCAGTTCCTGGACAATTTATGATTCCGAAAATGGTTAAGCAATTCAGAAAGAATTATCCACATATTCTCTTTCATATACATCAGTCATCCTCCAAAAATGCTGCCGATAAAGTAATAAATGGATCTGTTGATTTTGGTATCATAGGTGAAAAGTATGAACATGACAAACTTTACTATATACCGCTGCTAAAAGAGAAGTTAGTTCTAGTTTCATCTGAGCAACTGGAATGTACAAGTCCAGTAAATATCCATGAGTTGGTAAAATATCCTTTTGTTATGCGGCATTCAGATTCTGGGACGAACGCGCTTTTGGAACGGTTTTTAAAAGAAAATGGAATGACACAGGATCAATTGAATATTACGGCCTATACAAACAGCGGTCAGAGCCTTATGCAGTTTGTGAAGGAAGGGATTGGAATCTCCATTATGTCCGAGATGGCAGCAAGAGAGTATAGAGGCAGTGAAAGGATATGGATATATGACATAGAGGATTTTCACCATGAAAGATACTTCTATCTTGTATATAATATGAATCGAACTCAATCGGTAGCATCTAATAAGTTTATCGAAGAAGCAATAAACTTAATTTAAGACAAGAGTGAACAGCGGTGTTCGCTCTTGTCTTACTAGGGTCTTAATCAACTGCCTTTGACATTTCGATTACTAAAAAGTGAGAGGTTTCAGTTGCATGAATGGTAATGTTTTCTCCGATAATTTCCAACCCATCTTTAGCTGTTAAGGAAGTATCATTAATATTTGATGTTCCTTCTATTTGAACTAGATAGGCTTGTCTTCCTTGTTTTACAGGAAAGGTTATCTCGTTATCTTTTGATAGCTCTAATGAATAGAAATTGACATCTTGATTTACTTTTATCGGAGCATTCCCGTCTTTATTCGATACCATATGGAGCCATTTATTATGGCGTTCATCCCAATTAAAGCGGTGGTCGCCATAATTTGGCGTATATCCGCGCTCGTCTGGTATAATCCAAATTTGCAGCATTCTTAATGTATTCTCTCCATAATTGTATTCACTGTGCAGGACACCTGTGCCTGCGCTCATATATTGAACTTGACCGCGGGTAACGGAGTTTTGATTTCCCATACTATCTGCGTGAGTCAGCTCTCCATCTACGACGTAGGAAATAATCTCCATATCTCTGTGAGGATGTGTGCCAAAGCCAGTCTGAGGTGCAATTAAATCGTCATTGATGACACGCAGCGCACCAAAATTTATATTGGCTGGATTGTAATATTCTGCGAATGAGAAATGAAAAGTACTTTGAAGCCAGCCAAGGTTGCTTCTTCCCATCTTCGTATTGTCTATTTTTCGTAACATGGTTATCTCCTTTAATCGTTATTTTTTTCATGTTGTAAGTATATGTTTCACTTAAATGGCATGGTTCATGATGAATTAATAGTTAAAATTACTTTTATATAAAAAATCTTTAATTCGAGATAAATTATAAGATTTTTTTCACTAGGCTGTCAAGTAAATATCATTTCTCAATATCTGTCATTATATTAATATGATAATATTTAATATAGAATCTTCAGGAGATTGAAAAATGTAAAAGGATTTGGGGGATAATTAATGAAGATTGCGGCTTCAGAGAAATTAAAAAAATTAACAACTGGAATTTTCACCGAACTGGCTGACAAAAAAAAGGACGCACTTAAAAGAGGAAAGGATATTATTGATTTAAGTGTCGGAAGTCCTGATATGACACCCTCAGCTTATGTTGTTGATGCTCTACTAGATTATAGCAAGGATGTAACGAAATATGGGTATACGTTAAAGGGAATTGATGAATTTCATGAGGCAGTTGCTCATTTCTATAAACAGCGGTATGATGTTAATCTTCATCCACATGAAGAAGTGTTGCAGTTAATGGGATCTCAAGACGGTCTTTCTCATTTGGCTACAGCGATTGTGAATCCGGGTGAATATGTCCTTGTACCAGATCCAGGTTATCCTATTTATGAAGCTAGTGTAGCGCTTGCTGGCGGTATCGTCTATCCGATGCCGTTGTTGGAAGAGAATCAATATCTGCCAAAGCTTGATAAGATTCCGCAAGAGATTTTACAAAAGACAAAAATGATGATTATCAGCTATCCGGGAAATCCAGTTACAGCTTTAGCGAATGCTGCTTTTTTTGAAGAAGTTGTAGCATTTGCGAGAAAATATAATATTCTTGTTGCCCACGATTTTGCTTATTCGGAACTAATTTTCGATCAGCACGAAAAATTAAGCTTTATGTCTATTCCTGGTGCCAAAGAGGTGGGGATTGAATTCAATTCACTGTCTAAAACCTTTAATTTAGCAGGCTGCCGTATTGGATATGTTGTAGGAAATCCAGAGGCCATCAGCATTTTGGCTGCTTTAAAGTCGCATATTGATTATGGAATTTTTTATCCGATTCAAATGGCGGCGGTTACTGCGCTTACATCAGACTATACAGCCCTCGATAATCAGGCAAGAGAATATGAAAAGCGAAGGGACATATTACTTACTGGCTTAGCAAAGGCGGGATGGCAAGTAGCAAAATCGCCTGCAACCATGTTTGTCTGGGCTAAGATTCCATCCGGATGGACGTCCCGTGAGTTTGCTTTCGAGTTAATTGAAAAGGCTGGCGTAGCAGTTGTTCCTGGTGATGCCTTTGGTCAACTAGGTGAGGGCTATGTAAGAATGGCTCTTGTCCAAGCGCCTGAGAAGCTTGCCGAGGCTGCGGAGCGAATTCAGCAATTTCTTGAGGAAAAAGTAAACGACACCATGATAGAAAAATAAAATCCTTTGAAAAGCCAGCTATCTCAAACTAGCTGGTTTTTTGTTCTATGTTTTTAATATAAACAAAATTCTTGTAATAGAATAGCAAAGAAACTGAAAAGGTTGATTGTTACAATGATAAGAAACGATTTCAAAATAAAACATATTAAAATGGGGTAGAGGACTTTTTATGGAAACTCATGTGAAAAATTCGTTAGAAGAATGGAAAAGAGAAATTAATGCCCGCTTACAGGAAATTGATGAAGAATATGAAAAAACAAAAAATGAACTTCAACTTTATTCTTATAAATTTAGTATTACAAAGCAGGTCGTTCAATCAACCGTTAATGAAGATATTATCCGCAGCATACGCGAAATGTATCATAAGCCATTTGAGCAGAAATTTAATCAACTAAAAGAGGTTATCAAAGATTTAGAAGAAAGAAAAAAAGTATTTCAAATGTTTATTGATAAAATTGATAAAGTCATTGAAAAAGAGTAATAGGGTGTTAGGCACCGCAAAAAGACAAATGGAAAACATTTGTCTTTTTGCGGTGGTCTGACACCCTTATTTAGAAAGTCGGCTTTACAACCATAAACCAAAGCATAATCATGAGGAGGGTAATATACATCCAAAGAGAACGAGTCAGTTGCTTCACTAGTCCTACTTTGTCAGCGTCCTTCTCACGAAACCTACGCAGTTTTGGTGTAAAGGCCCGGGCAAGAAAAAATATCGATGAAAACATCACAACAAGCGTCATGATAATCCAAGGCGTTTTCCACGTCCAAGGCCCTAACCATATTAGCAGAATGCCTGAAATAATCAGGACGTGTCCTGCATGCTTTGTCAGCCTAACTACCAGATGAAATATATGAAGATAGGCAGCTAATTCAGCATCCTTTGCCTGGCGCAGTTTCTTTAAAACGGGTATGAGCAAAAAGAACGGTCCAATTGAAACAATGGAACTGCTTACGTGTAGATAGATAATTAGGCGGTATAATGCTTCCACTTTTCTTTTACGTTATTCATTAACCGGTCTGAACTCATGTACCCATACTCGCATTTGCGGAAGCCATGGCATCCCCGGATGAAAAGATAAAATAGACTCTTTATATTCTTCAACCGTTTGATAGCCTTCTTGGCGGGCATGTTCATCCGTTAATTCACCAAGTGCTTGTGAATATACCTTTTCCACAACAAACTTTTTACCCTTTAATTCCATGATTTCTCCAACATCAGCATATCTTCCATTTCTGCGGGTTGCCGTTTTCTTTCCTTCGAGAACCTTCTGTACATCTTCCTCCACTGTTACAAGGCGCTCAATTGAACAGGTTTTTGGCGGTAAAGCATTGTTTTCTTCTGCATGATTCATTTTATTATCTTCCTTTCATTGTTTGGTTTTATATAATTTACCACATTTCTTGCCAGACTACTAATTAACTGGTATTAGCATATTTTGATGGCTGTCGTTTAGTGGTGCCTGACAAGATAGAAAAATGATACACTTTATATGAAAATAATGGAACCTAATTTGAGGTGTGAATGATGAAAACAGTATTGGTCATTGGCGGGGGAGTTACCGGCCTGTCAGCCATGTATGAATTGCAAAAGTGGAAAAAGGAACATGGGAAAGAGGTTCGTCTTGTTTTGGCGGAGGCATCGGACGAACTTGGCGGGAAGATTCGTACGGTAAAAAACGGGGATTTTATTATGGAATCTGGTGCTGACTCTATTGTTGCTCGAAAAGCAAATACGATGTCCTTTATTAAAGATCTTTGCTTAGAGGGTGAAGTGGTCTTTAATAATACCGGACGCTCTTATATTTATACTGAAGGAGAGTTAAAGCTAATTCCTGAGGAATCTGTATTTGGTATTCCTGCAAGTATTGAGTCATTAGCGAAAAGCACGCTTATTTCTGCGGAAGGAAAAGTAGAGGCATTAAAGGACTTTTATACAAAGAATCAAACATTCACTAAAAATGACTCAGTTGGATTATTCCTTGAGTATTGTTTCGGCAAAGAATTAGTTGAAAAACAAATCGCTCCCGTTCTATCAGGGGTATATTCTGGGAAGCTCAGTGATTTAACCATTGCTTCAACACTGCCTTATTTATTGGATTATAAAGAGGAATACGGCAGCATCATTAAAGGGTTTGCAGCTAATAAAGATAAATTTCAAAGCGGTGAAAGCAAATTTCTTTCTTTTAAAAACGGTTTAAGTTCACTTATTGATGCCTATGAGCAGAAGTTTGAGGATGTTGAAATTTTCAAAAATACAAAAGCAGTAAGTATTGAAAAAGTGGGTGATTGCTATCAGGTTTCGTTTTCTAATGGGGAGATGATGGCAGCAGATCAAGTGATGCTGGGCATTCCGCATACAGAGGCGGAAAAGTTGCTTGCGGATTATGAGTTGAAAAAGGAGTTTGGTCAATTAAAAAATAGCTCGATGATTAGCGTTTATACTGGTTTTAATATTCCTGATCATGTACTTCCTTTAGAAGGAACAGGGTTTATCACAGCGGAAAGTGATGAAATTTTCTGTAATGCCTGCACGTGGACAAGTCGTAAATGGAAGCATACTTCACAATCCGGAAATCTGCTGGTAAGGGTCTTCTATAAGAGCAGCAACCCTAAGTTTCCGCAATTGCAGGAAATGACTGAGGCCGAGTTGCTGCAATTTGCCCTGTCAGATTTGAAAAAAAGTCTTGGGATAGAGGCAGAACCGGTTGTAAGTCTCGTAACTGACTGGTCTGGGACTATGCCGAATTATTCAATCTCTCATCCCAAAACCGTCCAGGCAATTGAAAGCCAATTGGCAATAAACTATCCGGGTGTCTTTATTGCCGGCTGTTCATACTATGGTGTCGGGATTCCGGACTGTATAGAAAATGGAAAAAGAACAGCAGAAAAAATCACTTCATCACTTTAATTCAAGGCTATGTGAACGAATTATGTTGATAAGTTAGATTTTTGATTGATCCGTGAGAAATGTCCATTTCTCAAGCTTTTCAGCTTTAGATGAGTCAAAAATTAACAATATTAATAAACAAAGTTTAATTAAAAAACAGGATAACCTATGGGTTATCCTGTTTTTCTGTTAATTTGGTGTTATTTATAAATACTTTGAAGTGTGTTCACAGTAATGACAAAGTTCCAAAAATATTAAACATTTGCGTAATAAAAAAATATTGACGAAAGATAGAATGACCGTTATGATAAGAATGTAGAAATTAATTACGAACGGCATTCGATAATGCCGAACTAAGGAGGCAGTCGTGGCAGAACGTTTCATACAGTCTGTAGAAAGAGCTGCAGATATCCTTGAATTGTTTTTGATTTCTAAACCAGAGTTAAGCGTTAAAGAAATCAGCGAACAACTAGGCTTGTCAAAAAGCACTGTTCACGGTCTGATAAAAACCTTAGAGCATAGAGGATACCTACAGCAAGATCCAGATGATTTAAAGTACAGTCTTGGTTTAAAGCTTTTTGAACTAGGTTCTTTCATTGGAAATCAATTGGATATTGTTAAAATTGCCCAGCCAATCATTAAAGATACGGTAGAAAAGCTAAAAGAAACCGTACACCTTGTTATTAGACAACAGGATGAATTAATCTATGTCGAAAAGTTGGAAGGACCGCATACGTTGAGAATCTATTCACACGTAGGAAAAACGGCTCCAATTCACTGTACAGGTGTAGGAAAAGCGATTCTTGCTTATCAGGATGAAAAAGAGGTTGACCGAATTCTATCGTCAACCAAGTTGGAATCGTTTACAGAATTTACTGTAACCGATATCAATGAAATTAAAAAACAGTTGGATTTTACGAGAGAACATGGTTATTCTATGGATGATGAAGAAATTGAAATAGGGCTTAAATGCATTGCTGCCCCAATATTTGATCATACTGGAAATGCAATCGCTTCAATTAGCTGTGCCTCGCCGAAAATGCGGTTGACAGAAGAACGGCTTCCGGTGGTAATAGAGGGAATCAAAGAGGCTGCATTTGAAATTTCAAGATGTTTAGGCTACAAAGATGTTTCTCACTTAAAAAGGTGAGAACAGATTAATTTATAATAAAGACTTTTAAATATAGGAGGAGAATTATTTTGGCAAAATTAAAAGCAGCTATTATCGGTTCAGGTAATATTGGTACAGACCTTATGGTTAAATTAGGAAGATCAGAATACTTAGAATTAACAGCAGTAATTGGAATTGATCCTCAATCAGACGGTTTACGCCGTGCTAGAGAAGCAGGTTATGCTGGTGTTGATACTGGAATCGATGGTTTCTTTGAACAAGGTTTAGAAGCAGACATTATGTTTGACGCAACAAGTGCAAAAGCACATATTTACAACGATAAATTATGTCAAGAACGCGGCATTAAAATGCTTGACTTAACACCTGCTGCAATTGGACCTTACGTATCACCAGCAGTAAACGTTGACGAACATTTAGATAAAAGAAATATCAATATGATTACTTGCGGCGGACAAGCTACTATTCCAATGGTTGCTGCTATTAACCGCGTATCTAACGTTGTATACGGCGAAATCGTTGCTACTATTTCAAGTAAATCTGCAGGCCCTGGTACACGTGCGAATATCGATGAATTTACTGAAACAACTTCAAAAGCAATCGAAGTAGTTGGCGGAGCTGACAAAGGAAAGGCGATTATCATCTTAAACCCTGCTGAACCTCCAATCATGATGCGTAATACTGTATACGCGCTTGTTGAAGAAGGCACAATGAACGAAGAAGGTATCCGTGAATCAATTAAGGAAATGGAAAAAACTGTTCAATCTTACGTTCCTGGTTACCACTTACGTGCGGAACCAATTTTTGAAGGCAATAAAGTAACTGTTCTTCTCGAAGTTAAAGGTGCTGGAGATTACTTACCGGAGTATTCTGGTAACTTAGATATCATGACATCTGCAGCTGTTCGTATTGCTGAAGAGTTTGCGAAAAAAGAATTAAAGGAAACAGTTTGAGCTGAAGAAAGGGGAAAATAATAACATGACAATCGAAAGAGATATTCAAATCACAGAAGTTGCATTACGTGACGGAAGCCATGCTGTTCGACACCAATATACAGTAGAACAAGTACAAGATGTAACAAAAGGATTAGCTGACGCTGGGGTACCATATATCGAAGTAACACATGGTGACGGTTTAGCAGGTTCTTCTTTACAATACGGCCTATCTAAAGTAAACGATATAAAGTTAATCGAAGCAGCAGTAGATGTTGCTGGTGATTCAAAAATTGCTGTTCTTTTACTGCCTGGTATCGGAACAATTGAAGATCTGAAAGAAGCAGCTAGCGTAGGTGCAAAAATGGTTCGTGTTGCTACACACGTAACTGAAGCAGACGTTGCTCCACAACATATCGCAATGGGAAAAGAATTAGGAATGGAAGCAGTTGGATTCCTTATGATGGCACATATGGCTCCTATTGAGAAATTAGTTGAACAGGCTAAATTAATGGAAAGCTACGGAGCAGATATTGTATATATGACTGACTCTGCTGGTTATTTACTTCCTGAACAAGTAACTGAGCGTATCAATGCATTAAGACAAGAACTTCAATGTGAAATTGGTTTCCATGGTCATAACAACCTTTCTATGGCAATGGCTAACTCTGTTGCAGCTATTAAAGCTGGTGCAACTCGCATTGACGGTAGTGTTCGCTGCTTTGGTGCAGGTGCTGGTAATACACAAACTGAAGCACTTGTAGCTGTTTGTGAGCGTATGGGAATTAAAACTGGTATTGATTTATACAAAATTGAAGATTTAGCAGAAGAAGTTGTTGCACCTCTTCTACCTGTAACACCAACTATTACTAGAGAAGCAATCACACTTGGCTATGCAGGTGTATACTCAACATTCGCATACCATGCAAAACGTGCAGGTGAGCAATTTGGCATCGACGCTCGTGATATCCTAATTGAGTTAGGAAAACGTCAAGTTGTCGGCGGACAAGAAGATATGATTATCGATGTTGCAGCAGAAATGGCTAGAGCAAAAGCAGTAGCATCTAAATAATAGTAGATTATAATAATAAAGGGGGATTCTTCTATATTAATAGTTGAATCTCCCTTTTGAATTTGTATATATGTTCTTTTTAATATTTCAACATATACTAGTGGATATTTGACTCATCTAAGCGATATGGTCATGAAACGGGAGGAGAAAACGAGTTTTCTCCTCCCGTTTCATGACCATATCGCAACCTTTCAGCGGAGCTGAAAGGCGTGT